>JAESFP010000056.1_pt1 | contig 239909 bp, 221 predicted proteins | sample 9266181 | NCBI WGS metagenome assembly JAESFP01 (sample SAMN14502547, study PRJNA617102) | algae metagenome | isolation source: Pegethrix bostrychoides GSE-TBD4-15B and co-occurring heterotrophs from... | place: USA: Grand Staircase-escalante National Monument, Utah | collected 2006-08-15
CAGAACGCTGATGATGAAGCCCATCGCGCCGTTGTTCAGGAACATGTTGACGATGCTGGCGATCACCAGGCCGACCAGGCCGACGATCAGGAAGCTGCCGAACGCGGTCAGGTCCTTCTTGGTCGTGTAGCCGACCAGCGACAGGCCGCCGAAGGCCGCCGCCGTGATCAGGAACGTCGAGAAGATCGAGGCGCCCGTATAGACCAGAGTCAGAACGCCAAGGCCGGCGCCGATCAGGCTGACGATCGTCCAGTAGAAGATATTAGCCGTGCGCGGGTTGGGATTGCGCATGGCGAACATGCCGACCAGCATTACGCCCAGCGGCGCGAAGGCCACGACGGTGCCGAGCAGCGAGTAGCCGACCTTGCCGTTGGCGCCCATGGTGAACATCAGGTCGCGTACGGGCGGGAAGGTGCCGGTCAGGAACGCCAGGGCGGCGGAAAGAAGCAGACCCAGCGCCACCTTGTTGTAGACGCCGAGCATGAAGCTGCGGAGCCCCGCGTCCACCGACATGTCGGCGCGATCTGCGGGGACCGTGCGCGCGTAGCCGCGGTTGAAGTCGCTCATCAGAAACATGGCCCTTTGCAAAGCGCCCGGAGCGGACGCATTGCCGAATATCGGTGTCCAGGGGCTCGCGCGCAAGGCTTGGTGGATTACGATTGCGTCAGATCATCAGCACCTTAGGTAGTTTCCCCATGATCCGTCTGTTCACCGCCGTCGCTATTCCTGAGGACATCGCGCAAGAACTCCTGGCTCGGCAGGATCGTTTGCCAGGCGCGCGTTGGCGTCCTCAGGAGGCCCTCCACATCACCCTGAAGTTCGTGGGGGAGGTGGCCGAGAACGTCGCCGCCGATCTCGACGCCGAGTTTACCACCCTTGGTGGCGGACCCCTGGAGCTCCAGCTACAGGGCGCCGGGGCGTTCGGCGAGGGCGCTGAAATCCACGCGGTCTGGGCCGGCGTCGCCGAAAATGACGGGCTGAACCATCTGGCGCGCGGCTGCGAGATCGGAGCGCGCCGGGCCGGCCTGAAGCCAGAGACGCGGACCTACAAGCCTCATGTCACCCTGGCCTATCTGCGGCGGCCCAACCCGGCCGACGTCGCGGTGTGGATCCAGGAAAACAATCTGCTGCGCAGCACCCCGTTCCGGGTAACCAGCTTTGGCCTTTACTCCAGCTGGCAGTCGGAAGCCGGCTCCTGGTACCGGTTGGAACGGGAATATCCGCTGCTCTGAGCCCTAGGCCTCGACGGCGTGGTCCTTCAGGACACCGAGCGTCACGATGGCCAGGGTTTCTTCATGGGTCGCCTCGAGCACGAGCGGCGGGGCGGCGCCGGCGTCCAGGGCTTCCTTCCAGCGGGGCGCGCAGAGGCACCAGCGGTCGCCGGGCTTGAGGCCCGCGAAGCCGTATTCCGGCATCGGGGTCGAGAGATCGTTACCCACCATCTTGGAATAGGCCAGGAACTCGGCCGTCATCACCGCGCAGACCGTGTGCAGGCCCAGGTCGTGCGGTCCGGTCTCGCAGCAGCCGTTGCGGAAAAAGCCGGTCACGGGATCGAGCGAGCAGGCGATCAGTTCGCCGCCCAACACGTTCTTGGCGCCTTCGTCGTAGCGGGTGGTCATGACGACATCCTAGCCCGTATGACTGCGGCTTAGCCATCCTTCCGGAGCTAGAGACTTGACCGAAATCCGGCCGCGCCGCAGCGCCCTCTACATGCCCGCCGCCAATGCGCGCGCCATCGAAAAGGCCCGCGATCTGCCCTGCGACGTCGTGATCCTGGATTTGGAGGACGCCGTCGCCCCGGACGCCAAGGACGTGGCGCGCGACCAGGCGGTCGCGGCCGTGCGCGCCGGAGGCTTTGGCCGCCGCGAGGTGGTGATCCGGGTCAACGGCCTGGACACGCCCTGGGGGCTCGAGGACCTGGCCGCGGCCATCAACGCGCAGCCCGACGCCATCCTGGTCCCCAAGGTGTCGAGCGCTCACGACGTGCGGGCCTATGGCGCGGCGGAGGCGGGCGGCGTGCCGCTGTGGGCGATGGTCGAGACCTGCGCCTCGTTGTTCGCCTTGAGCGAGATCGCCGGCGCCGGCGCCGGACTCGCCGTCCTGGTGATCGGGACCAACGACCTGGCCAAGGAGATGCGTTGCCGACTGACGACCGAACGGGCCGCCTTGACCGGTCCGCTGTCGTTGGCGGTGGCGGCGGCCCGCGCCCACGGACTTGTGATCCTGGACGGCGTCTTCAACGGCATCGACGATGACGACGGCCTGGCGCGCCAGTGCGACCAGGGCGCGGAGTTCGGTTTTGACGGCAAGACCCTGATCCATCCCCGCCAGATCGAGGCCGCAAACCGCGCCTTTACGCCAGCTGCGGACGAGGTCGAGTGGGCCCGCACCATCGTCGTGGCCTTCGATTCGCCGGAAAACGCCGCTAAGGGAGTTATTCGAGTCGAGGGGCGTATGGTGGAGCGATTGCATCTGGCCGAAGCGCGGCGTTTGATCGCCGTGGCGGACGCCATCGCTCGGGCGTGAGGCGTATTTTGAACTTCCTGCTCAAGTCTTCGATCTGTTTCGTGGCGCTGGTCGCCATGGCCGCGCCGCCTGCGGTGGCGCAGGACGTGGTCGATCCCATCGGCGCGCTGCTCGATCAGGCCCCGGCCATGGACGAGGATCAGGCTGAGGCGCTCGGCACGCCTGCTGCGCCTCCCGCGCCGCGCCCGGTCGCCCCGAGCACTCCGGCCTACACGCCGCCAGCAGCCAGCCCGGCCTATCCCTATGGCGCGGCGACGACGCCGGCGCCCTATCCCTCCAGCGGACCGGTTCCCTATACGCCGGGCCCCGTTCCCTACACGCCGCGACCGGTGGCGCCCTACAATCCTGCCCCGACGACCTACACGCCCCAGACCTATTCGCGGCCTGCCGCGCCCAAGCTGAGCGCGCCGGTGCACGTGGACGAGTACGACAAGACGCCCGAGGCACCGCTCAATCCGGTGGAGCTCGGCTACGAGACCCGGCTGCGTTCATCGTTCGCCTCCGCCCAAGGCATGCAGGGGCCGCTCGACGGCGCCTGGACGCTCAGCACGACCGGCGGTCAGCCGCTGTATTCGCTGCTGTTCGTCGACAAGGGGCGCGGCCAGTTGGAAGGCGCATGGCGCGATCCGCGGCGGCGTGGCGCGACCGACTCCTCGGGCTTTATGGCTGGAGTCCAGCGCATCGGCGCCCAGCTCAGCGCCAGTTTCCAGACGAGGCCCGGCGCTTCCGCCACGACGATCACGCTCAATCCGGCGGCGAGCGGGACCTGGACCGGCGTGCTGGACGAGGCCGGAACCCGGACGAACGTCACCCTGAAGCGGGACTAGAGCCCGAGCGCCTTGCGCGCCGAGGCGACGGCGGCTTCCAGCGCCCGGGCGTCATAGGCCTGCGTTGGGCTATGGCCCCAGACCGGGCCGGGCCAGGCCGGATCATCGATACGGCGCCCGACCACATGCACGTGGAGCTGGGGGGTCACGTTGCCCAGAGCGCCGACGTTCAGCTTGTCGACCCTGGCCCCCAGGGCGCGAACCGCCTGACCGGCGGCCAGGATCTCGTCGGTGAGCGTGGCAAGATCCTGCCGCGAGAGATCCTCGAGTTCTCGGGCAGCCTCCCGGCGCGGGATCAGCACGATCCATGGATAGCGGGCGTCGTCCTGCAGCCGAACGTGACTTAGGGAGAGGTCGCCAATGGCCTGAGAGGTGGCGACAAAAGCCTCATCCAACTCGAACATCGTGCTCTCCAGGGCGCCCGTCGGGCGGTGAACATGGGGTCGGCCTTGGTAGTCGGCGGCCCGGCGACTGTCACTTGGCCTTGCCGGAGCGCTTTTGCGGGTCTAGACCGCCCGCGATTTCCGCACTGCAACCACGGGACAGTTCCATGACCACGAAGAAGCCGATCCGCGTCGCTGTCACGGGCGCCGCCGGCAACATCGGTTACGCCCTCCTCTTCCGTATCGCCTCCGGCGAGATGCTGGGCAAGGACCAGCCGGTCATCCTGCAACTGCTCGAGATTCCGGTCGAGGGCGCCCAGAAGGCGCTGAAGGGCGTCGCGATGGAGCTGGAAGACTGCGCCTTCCCGCTGCTGCAGGACATGGTCCTGACCGACGATCCGAACGTCGCCTTCAAGGACGCCAACTGGAACCTGCTGGTCGGCTCCAAGCCGCGCGGTCCGGGTATGGAGCGCGCCGACCTGCTGAAGGACAACGGCAAGATCTTCATCGCCCAGGGCAAGGCCATCGACGCCGTCGCCGCTGACGACGCCCGCGTCGCCGTGGTCGGCAACCCTTGCAACACCAACGTGATGATCGCCGCCAGCCAAGCCAAGCGCCTGACCGCCGACCGCTTCACCGCCATGGTGCGCCTGGACGAGAACCGCGGCCGCGCTCAGCTGGCCAAGAAGGCCGGCGTTTCGATCAACGACGTGTCGGAACTGTTCATCTACGGCAACCACAGCCCGACCATGTTCGCCGACTTCACCCACGCCAAGATCGGCGGCAAGCCTGCCGCTGACGTGATCGGCGACGAAGCCTGGCTGAAGAACGACTACCTGCCGACCGTCGGCAAGCGTGGCGCGGCGATCATCGAAGCCCGTGGCCTGTCCTCGGCCGCCTCGGCCGCCAACGCCCTGATCGACCATGTGCGCGATCTGACCACCGTCGGCGCCGTCCACTCGGTCGCCATCGCCAGCGAAGGCCGCTACGGCTTCGCCGAAGGCATCTGGGCCGGCATGCCGGTGAAGACCACCGCCACCGGCTACGACGTCATCACCTCGTACGAGATGGACGACTTCGCCAAGAGCAAGATCGCGATCACCAACGACGAACTCGTCGGCGAGCGCGAGACCATCAAGGACATGCTCGGCTAAGACCTGCGAAAGGGTCCCGGCTCACCAGTCGGGACCCTCACCGCGCGCCATGGCGTTCAGCTGCTCGATGCGCTGATCGTAGACGCCGGCCACCGCCCGCGGCGAGCGCCGCGCGGCCTCTTCCCGGGCCATCATCCAGTTATTCTGTTCGGCCTGCAGCAGGTCGTAGGGCACGCCGAGCCTGACAGCGCGCTGGAACGCCCGCGCCAGATGCCGATCGGCCGCCGCGAGCGCCGGATCGGAACAGACCATCTCCTCCGCATAGGACGCCGCGCGTCGGCAATCGAAGCTGGCCTGCTCGCGGCCCGCCGGTTCTGACTCGTTCACGTCCGGAACTGGGGCGTCGATGTCCGCGACCTGCGGTGACGGGGGCGGGACGTTGGCCGCCGCGGCCCGCACCAATTCGGGCGACATCACCTCCAGCGGCGAACTCTTCGGCGCGGGCGCTTCGGGCGGCGGCTGGGCCATCTCGATGGCCATTTGGCGCTCCGCGGATTTCGCAGCGGGCGGGACGGCGCTCGGCGGCGGGCCGCCAATGGCGAGCTTGGGGCGTGCGGCGTAGCCCAGACCAAGCCCGACCACGCAGGCCACGACAACGCCGCCGATCACCGCCTTGCGGCCCAGACGTGGCGAAGCGTCAGGCGCCTCGTCTCGCGCCAGGGTGAGGGGCGGCTCGCCGTCGAACGTCATGACCTGTCTCCTGCATATCGGATGATGCAGGATCAAGGCGGGCCCCTGAATGGCGACTGAACCATCTGGTCGGCGGCGGCGAATAATTGGAATGTGCGGGCATGAGCCTTGGACCGACCCTTGAAACCGCCCGCCTGATCCTGCGCCCGCCGACCCCCGAGGACTTCGAAGGGTGGGCCGCCTTCGCCGCCGACGAGGAGGTCAATCGTTTCCTCGGCGGCCCGCAGCCGCGCGAAATCGCCTGGCGGTCCATGTGTACGATGACCGGCGCCTGGGTGGTCCGTGGCTTCAGCATGTTCTCGATCATCGAGAAGGAGAGCGGCCGCTGGGTTGGCCGGCTCGGCCCCTGGCAGCCCGAGGGTTGGCCTGGCACCGAGGTGGGCTGGGGCGTGACGCGCGAGTCGTGGGGCAAGGGCTACGCGATCGAAGGCGCCACCGCGGCTATCGACTGGGCTTTCGACCATCTCGGCTGGACCGAGGTGATCCACACCATCGATCCCGGCAACATCAATTCGCAGAACGTCGCCCGCCGCCTCGGCTCGAAGATTTTGCGCCACGCCGTCCTGCCGCCGCCGCTCAACGACTCTGTCGACGTCTGGGGGCAGAGCCGCGAAGAGTGGAAGGCTCGCGCGCGCTGATCGGCCGGCGGACCGTCCACGCTATGCGCACATTGTCGCACCACTGCGCCGGTCGGTGAGATACGCAACGTGAAGTCACAAGGTGAAGCTGTCTTGACGGGTGTGACGGGCGACCATTTCGGGTGGCGCCCGCCTCGCTGGAAGCCCGGCCCTGTCGTCGGTTGGAGGCCTTGGAGGCGCGGCTTTTTCGGCGCCGCCGATCCGCGTTATCGGCCCAAATCAATAGATATCACGCCACGTGAGCTGGTTTTTTCTTGGCGTGGCGCGGTTGCCACAACGCGGCGTGGCGCCTATAACCCCGGCCGTTCGTCGAGCCCGGCGGACTTCCCGATCACGCGTTCCGCGGCCTCATGAACATCCACGAGCATCAAGCCAAGTCCGTCCTCTCCGAGTTCGGCGTGGCGGTACCGCGCGGCTATGCCGCATTCACTGTCGACGAGGCGGTCAAGGCCGCAACGGACCTTGGTGGTCCGGTCTTCGTCGTGAAGTCCCAGATCCATGCAGGCGGACGCGGCAAGGGCCGTTTCGAGGGCCTCGGAGCCGACGCCAAGGGCGGGGTCCGGGTCGTCAAGTCCGTCGATGAGGTCAAGGCCAACGCCGAGGAAATGCTCGGCCGCGTGCTGGTGACCCATCAGACGGGTCCGAAGGGCAAACAGGTCAACCGCCTCTACATCGAAGAAGGCGCGGCGATCGCCAAGGAATTCTACCTGTCCCTGCTGGTGGATCGCGAAACGAGCCATGTCTCGGTCGTAGCCTCCACCGAAGGCGGGATGGACATCGAGGAGGTCGCGCACTCGACCCCCGAGAAGATCGTCACCTTCTCCATCGACCCGGCCACCGGCGTCTTCCCGCACCATGCCCGCGCGCTGTCCAAAGCGCTCGGCCTGAGCGGCCCGCTGGCCAAGGAAGCGGCCACGCTTCTCTCGCAGCTCTACGCGGCGTTCCTCGCCAAGGACATGAGCATGCTGGAGATCAACCCGCTGATCGTCACCGCTGACGATCACCTGCGGGTGCTGGACGCCAAGATCAGCTTCGACTCCAACGCGCTGTTCCGTCACCCGGACATCGTCGTCCTGCGCGACGAGAGCGAAGAGGACCCGAAGGAAATCGAGGCCTCGAAGTTCGACCTCAGCTACATCGCCCTCGACGGCGAAATCGGCTGCATGGTCAACGGCGCGGGCCTAGCCATGGCCACCATGGACATCATCAAGCTCTACGGCGCTGAGCCGGCGAACTTCCTGGACGTCGGCGGCGGCGCTGACGAGCCCAAGGTGACGGCGGCCTTCAAGATCATCATGGCCGACCCGAACGTGAAGGGCATCCTGGTCAACATCTTCGGCGGCATCGCCCGCTGCGACATCCTCGCCAACGGCGTGGTCAACGCGGTGAAGCAGGTCGGCCTGACGGTTCCGCTGGTGGTTCGCCTCGAAGGCACCAACGCCGAGCTCGGCAAGAAGATCATCAACGAAAGCGGTCTCAACGTGATCGCGGCGAACGACCTTTCGGACGGCGCTGAAAAGATTGTCAAAGCCGTGCGGGAGGCGAACTGATGTCCATCCTCATCGGTAAAGACACCCGCGTCATCTGCCAGGGCATCACCGGCGCCCAAGGCACCTTCCACTCCGAACAAGCCATCGCCTACGGCACCAAGATGGTTGGCGGCGTGACCCCCGGCAAAGGCGGCCAGACGCACATCGGCCTGCCGGTGTTCGACACGGTCGGCGAGGCGGCCAAGCAAACCGGCGCCGACGCCAGCGTGATCTACGTTCCGCCCCCCTTCGCGGCGGACTCGATCCTGGAAGCCATCGACGCTGAAATTCCGCTGATCATCTGCATCACCGAGGGCATCCCGGTGCTCGACATGGTCAAGGTGAAGAAGGCGCTGGCCGGCTCCAAGTCGCGCCTGATCGGCCCGAACTGCCCCGGCGTCCTGACGCCGAATGAATGCAAGATCGGCATCATGCCGGGCAACATCTTCAAGAAGGGCTCGGTCGGCGTGGTTTCGCGCTCCGGCACCCTGACCTACGAAGCGGTGTTCCAGACCACCAACGTCGGCCTCGGCCAATCGACGGCGGTCGGCATCGGCGGCGACCCGGTCAAGGGCACCGAGTTCATCGACATGCTCGACCTGTTCCTCAAGGACCCGGAAACCGAGTCGATCATCATGATCGGCGAAATCGGTGGTTCGGCCGAAGAAGATGCAGCCGAGTTCATCAAGAATTCAGCCATCAAGAAGCCTATGGTCGGCTTCATCGCCGGTCGCACGGCCCCCCCTGGTCGTCGCATGGGTCATGCCGGCGCCATTATTTCGGGCGGCAAGGGTGGTGCAGAAGACAAAATCGCCGCGATGGAGGCTGCGGGCATCCGCGTTTCCCCCTCGCCGGCGAAATTGGGCGAAACTCTCCTCCAGGTGCTGAAAGGCGCCTGACGGCAACTTAAGTAAGGGCGGTCCGCGCTCGGCTCCTTCGCTCGAAGTCCGTGCCCGGACCAACCCGGGAAATGGACGAAATGGCGGACGACGCAAGTCTGATCAACGAGGTGCTCGCAGAGACCTCCTTCCTCTATGGCGGTAACGCCGCCTTCGTGGAGGACCTCTACGCCAAGTGGGCGGTCGACCCGAATTCGGTCGACGCCTCTTGGCGGGCCTTCTTCTCCTCGCTGCAAGACCGCACCGAGGAAGTGAAAGCCGCCGCCGGAAAGCGGGCCTGGACCAAGGCCGGCGTTCCCGCCGCCCGTCCGGACTGGCTCTCGGCGATCGACGGCCTCTGGCCGGCGGTCGAGGCCAAGGTCGGCGCGAAAGTCGCCGAACGCGCGGCCCCCACGGCGTCGGCGGAATCTGTTCGCGCCGCCACACTCGATTCTCTTCGCGCGATCATGATGATCCGCGCCTATCGGATGCGCGGTCATCTGCGCGCCAATCTCGACCCGCTGGGCATTGCGATTCCGGAAGGCGACGCCTCGGAACTGGATCCGGCGACCTACGGCTTCACCGAGGCCGACTACGACCGTCCGATCTTCCTCGACTACGTGCTGGGCCTGGAAACGGGCACCCTGCGCGAGATCCTGGCGATCCTGAAGCGTACCTACTGCGCCGACATCGGCGTGCAGTACATGCATATTTCCGACCCGGCCCAGAAGGCCTGGCTGCAGGAGCGCATCGAGGGCCGCGACAAGGAAATCAACTTCACCAAGGAAGGCAAGATCGCCATCCTGAAGAAGCTGATCGAGGCCGAAGGCTTCGAACGCTTCCTGCACAAGCGCTTCCCCGGCACCAAGCGGTTCGGCCTGGACGGCGGCGAGGCCATGGTCCCGGCGCTGGAGCAGATCATCAAGCGCGGCGGCGCCCTGGGCGTCCGCGACATCGTCATCGGCATGCCGCACCGCGGCCGCCTGAACGTGCTGGCCGCCGTGATGGCCAAGCCGTACCAGGTGATCTTCCACGAGTTCCAGGGCGGCTCGACCCTGCCGTCCGACGTCGAAGGCTCCGGCGACGTGAAGTACCACATGGGCGCCTCGTCGGACCGTTCGTTCGACGGCAACAGCGTCCACCTGTCGCTGACCGCCAACCCGTCCCACCTGGAGATCGTCAACCCGGTCGTCCTGGGCAAGGCGCGCGCCAAGCAGGCCTTCACCCTGCGTGAGAACCCGGATTCGGGCCGGGCCCACGTCCTGCCGCTGTTGCTGCACGGCGATGCGGCCTTCGCCGGCCAAGGCGTGATCGCCGAGTGCTTCACGATCTCGGGCGTGAAGGGCTACCGCACGGGCGGCACCGTCCACTTCATCGTCAACAACCAGATCGGCTTCACGACGGCGCCGGCTTTCAGCCGCTCCTCGCCCTATCCGTCCGACGTGGCGCTGATGGTCGAGGCCCCGATCTTCCACGTGAACGGCGACGACCCTGAAGCCTGCGTCTACGTCGCCAAGGTGGCCACCGAGTTCCGCCAGCAGTTCGGCAAGGACGTGGTCATCGACATGTTCTGCTATCGCCGGTTCGGTCACAACGAAGGTGACGACCCGACGATGACGTCGCCCTTGATGTACCAGAAGATCAAGGACCACCCGTCCACGCGCGAAATCTACAGCCGCCAACTGGTCTCCGAAGGCGTCGCCACCGAGGACGAAGTGGCCGGCTGGATCGGCGAGTTCGAGGCCTTCCTCGACCGCGAGTTCGACGCCGGCAAGACCTACAAGGCCAACAAGGCCGACTGGCTGGACGGCAAGTGGGCGGGCCTGGCCCTGCCTGAGGGCGACGACCGCCGCGGCGAGACCAGCGTCCCGATGCAGAAGCTGGTCGATCTCGGCCAGAAGATCACCGCGATCCCGGCCAGCCTCGACATCCATAAGACTGTGAAGCGCGCCATCGAGAACCGCCGTACGGCCATCGAGGCCGGCGCCGGCATCGACTGGGCGACCGGCGAGCACCTGGCTTTCGCGACCTTGCTGGACCAGGGCTTCCCGATCCGCCTGGCCGGCCAGGACAGCGTGCGCGGCACCTTCGTGCAGCGTCACTGCGACCTGATCGACCAGACCACCGAAGAGCACTACCAGCCGCTGTCCAACCTGCGGCCGGGCCAGGCGCACTTCGAGGTCATCGACTCGGCGCTGTCGGAAGAGGCGGTTCTGGGCTTCGAGTACGGCTTCTCGCTGGCCGACCCCAAGACCCTGACCCTGTGGGAAGCCCAGTTCGGCGACTTCGCCAACGGCGCCCAGGTGGTCATCGACCAGTTCATCTCGTCGGGCGAACGCAAGTGGCTGCGGATGAGCGGTCTCGTGCTGCTGCTGCCGCACGGCTACGAAGGCCAAGGCCCCGAGCACTCCTCGGCCCGTCTTGAGCGCTTCCTGCAGCTCTGCGCGGAAGACAACATGCAGGTGGTCAACTGCTCGACCCCGGCGAACTACTTCCACGTCCTGCGCCGTCAGCTGCGCCGCGAGTTCCGCAAGCCGCTGATCGTCATGACGCCGAAGTCGCTGCTGCGGCACAAGAAGGCGACCTCGTCGCTGGCCGATATGGCCGAGGGCTCGTCCTTCCACCGCGTGCTGAACGACGACGCCGAGCGCGGCGTCAACACCTCGGTCAAGCTGGTCGAACCGGACAAGATCCGCCGGGTCGTGCTGTGCTCGGGCAAGGTCTATTACGACCTGCTGGACGCACGTGAGGAAAAGGGCGTCGACGACGTCTATATTATGCGCCTCGAGCAGTTCTATCCGTGGCCGGTGAAGTCGCTTTCGACGGAGCTTTCGCGCTTCCCGAACGCTGAGCTGGTCTGGTGCCAGGAAGAGCCGAAGAACATGGGTGGGTGGACCTTCGTCGATCCGTGGTTGGAACTCACGCTTGAGCGCCTCAAGGTGAAGGCCAAGCGCGCCCGCTATGTGGGCCGTCCGGCCTCGGCCTCCACGGCCGCCGGTCAGATGAGCCGGCACATGAAAGAATTGCAGACCTTCCTCGCTGAAGCCTTCGCCTAGGCTTCACGAGACCCAAATAAGAACAGAACGAACAAAGAGAGACAGGACTTCCAAATGGCCGACATCATGACCCCCGCCTTGGGCGAGTCTGTTACCGAGGCGACGGTGGCGCGCTGGACGAAGAAAGCCGGCGACGCGGTCAGGAAGGACGAAATCCTGGTCGAACTTGAAACCGACAAGGTGAGCCTCGAGGTCGCCGCCCCCGCGGACGGCGTCCTCGAGTTCATCTCCGCCGAAGAAGGCGCGACCGTCGAACCCGGCGCCGTGCTCGGCCGTCTGGCCGAAGGCGCCGCCGGCGCCAAGGCCGCGCCTGCCGCTGCTCCGGCGGCGGCCGCTCCGGCTCCTGCCCCCGCGCCGGCTCCGGCCCCCAAGGCCGAGGCTCCCAAGGCTGCTCCGGCCGCCGCCGCGCCGCTCGCTCCCTCGGCCCAGCGCATCGTGGCTGAGAACAATCTCGACGGCGGCGCCATCGCCGGCACCGGCAAGGACGGCCGCGTGACCAAGGGCGACGCCATCGCCGCCCTGGAAGCCCGCGCCAACGCTCCGGCCGCGCCCGCCGCCCCCAGCGCGCCGCGCGAAATCCATGAACGCGAAGAGCGGGTCCGCATGACCCGTCTGCGCCAGACCATCGCGCGCCGCCTGAAGGAAGCCCAGAACAACGCCGCCATGCTGACGACCTTCAACGAGGTCGACATGAGCGCGGTGATGGCTCTGCGCAACCAGTACAAGGACGGCTTCGAGAAGAGCCACGGCGTGAAGCTCGGCTTCATGAGCTTCTTCGTGAAGGCGGTGATCCACGGCCTCAAGCACGTGCCGGACGTCAACGCGGAGATCGACGGCACCGACATCATCTACAAGAACCACTACGACATCGGCGTCGCCGTCGGCACCGAGAAGGGCCTTGTGGTTCCGGTGCTGCGTGACGCCGACGCCCTGTCGCTGGCCGGCATCGAAAAGGGCATCGGCGCCCTGGGCAAGAAGGCCCGTGACGGCGGTCTGGCCATGGACGACCTGCAAGGCGGCACGTTCACGATCTCGAACGGCGGCGTCTACGGTTCGCTGATGTCGACCCCGATCCTCAACGCCCCGCAATCGGGCATCCTGGGCATGCACAAGATCCAGGAACGGCCGATGGCCGTGGGCGGTCAGGTCGTGATCCGTCCGATGATGTACCTGGCGCTCAGCTACGATCACCGCGTCGTCGACGGCCAAGGCGCCGTGACCTTCCTGGTCCGCGTCAAGGAAGCCATCGAAGATCCGCAGCGCCTGCTGCTGGACGTCTAAGCCCGGCCTTTACGGCAGATCGCATCTAACAGCGGCGGGGCTTCACGCCTCGCCGTTTTGCTAAGGACTGGAAGAGCAAATGGCTCAATACGACGTCATAATCATCGGCGGCGGCCCCGGCGGCTACAACGCGGCGATCCGCGCGGGCCAGCTCGGCCTGAAGGCCGCCGTGGTCGAAAAGCGCGTCACCCTGGGCGGCACCTGTCTCAACGTCGGCTGCATGCCGTCGAAGGCCCTGCTGCACGCCTCGGAGCTCTATGAAGCGGCCACGGGCGCGGAATTCGCCACCCTCGGCATCGACGTGAAGCCGAAGCTGAACCTGGTTCAGATGATGAAGCAGAAGGCCGACTCGGTGACCGCCCTGACCAAGGGCATCGAGTTCCTGTTCAAGAAGAACAAGGTCGAGTGGATCAAGGGCGCGGGCAAGATCGCCGGCGCCGGCAAGGTCGAGGTCACCGCCGAGGACGGTTCGGTCAGCGTCCTCGAAACCAAGAACATCGTCATCGCCACCGGCTCCGAGCCCTCGCCCCTGCCGGGCGTCGAGGTCGATCAGAACCGCATCGTCGACTCCACCGGCGCCCTGTCGCTGCCGGAAGTGCCCAAGAGCCTGGTCGTCATCGGCGCCGGCATCATCGGCCTGGAGCTGGGCTCGGTCTGGCGCCGTCTGGGCGCCGAGGTGACTGTGGTCGAGTTCCTGGACCGCATCACCCCCGGCATGGACGCCGAGACCGCCAAGACCTTCCAGCGCTCGCTGACCAAGCAGGGCGTCCAGTTCAAGCTGGGCTCCAAGGTCACCGGCGCCAAGGCCGGCAAGTCGAGCGTCAGCCTGACGGTTGAACCCGTCGCCGGCGGCGCGGCCGAAACCATCGAGGCCGAATACGTGCTGCTGGCCATCGGCCGCCGCCCGTTCACCGAGAACCTCGGCCTCGACAGCGTGGGCGTGGAGACCGACAAGCGCGGCTTCATCCCGACCGATCATTTCAAGACCACCGCTCCGGGCGTGTGGGCGATCGGCGACGTGATCCTGGGTCCGATGCTGGCCCACAAGGCCGAAGAAGACGCGGTCGCCTGCATCGAACTGATCGCCGGCAAGTGGGGCCACGTGGACTACAATCTGGTCCCGAGCGTCGTCTACACCTCGCCGGAAGTGGCGTGGGTCGGCAAGACCGAGGAACAGCTCAAGGAAGCCGGCGTCGCCTACAAGGTCGGCAAGTTCCCGTTCAGCGCCAATAGCCGCGCGAAGATCAACCACGAGACTGAAGGCTTCGCCAAGGTCCTGGCCGACGCCAAGACCGACGAGATTCTCGGCGTCCACATCGTCGGCCCGCAGGCCGGCGAGATGATCGGCGAGTATTGCGTGGCCATGGCCTTCAAGGCCGCGAGCGAGGACATCGCCCGCGTCTGCCACCCGCACCCGACGCGCTCGGAAGCCGGCCGTCAGGCCGCGATGGGCGTCGAGGGCTGGACCATGCAATCCTGATGATCGTACGGCGCGCGCAGGCTGGCGAAATCGCCGCCTGCGCGGCGCTATATGAGCGCGTCCTGCGCGCCACCTTCACCTGGATCCCGCCCGAGCGGCATCAGGCCGCGGACTTCATCGCCGCCGCCCAGGATGAAGAGGTCTATCTGGCCACCGACGGCCAGCGCTTGGTCGGCCTGGCCAGCCTCTACCGCCCAGACAGCTTCCTGCATTCGCTCTATGTCGAGGCCCGCGGCCTGGGCGTCGGTAAGGCGCTGCTCGATCACGTCGCCGACGACGCCGATGGCCCTTTGCATCTCAAGTGCCAACTTCCCAACACGCGCGCCCAGGCGTTCTACGCCCGCGAAGGCTTTCGCGCCGTCGAGCAGGGGTGTGATCCTGGCGCGACAGTCGGCTGGGTGAGGATGAGCCGGTAGCGACCCGTGTTCTGCGGTGGTAGATTCCACTGCAGCCATGGAGGATCGACCATGATCGTTTCCGCGCTGCTCGCCGCCGCCGCCGCCATCGTCGCCGCGCCGCCTCCCAAGCCCTGCCCGATCGATGGGCGATTCGAGGTCTCCGACCGTTCGCCGGCGTTGCTGCTGCGTCCGGAGGATCGTCGCGGCGCCGCCGGGGCTCAGACCCTCGCGAGCCTGCCGCCCGCCAATATGGAATTGACCGTCATCCGCTCGGTCGACGGCTGCTCCGTCTCGACGGTGGTCCGCGAAAAGGTCCAGGGCGACGGCCGCTTCGCAAAGCCACGCTAGCGGCGCCCGAAGCGGCCCTGCGAGGTTAGCGGTTCAAGCCGGCGGCTAAGGTCTCCTTGAAGGGAGTCGTCGGGCGACCGATGAGACCGCTCAGCACGCGGCCGTCGTCGAACAGCGAACCCTTCGCCGCCTTGGCGTCGCTTTCGGCCAGCATCTCGGCGACCGGCGCAGGCAGGCCCACGCCCTTCAGAGCGGCGGCGTAGTCGGCTTTGGGCAGGTCCTTGTAGACCACAGGCTTGCCGGCGATCTCCGACAGCGCCTGGGCGAACTGCGCCAAGGTGAAAGCCTCGTCGCCGGCCAGTTCATAGGTCTTCGACGTCGCCTCGCCGGTCAGCACCTTGGCAGCGGCGGCGGCGTAGTCCGCGCGGCTGGCCCCGGAGATCTTGCCTTCGCCGGCCGCGCCCAGCAGCGCGCCATGTTCCAGGGCGGCAGGCGCCGACTGGACGTAGTTCTCGGTATACCAGCCGTTGCGGAGCAGGGCGTGCGTCAGGCCGCTTTCCTTCAGCGCGGCCTCGGTCGCCCGATGCTCGGCGGCCAGGCCCATCGGGCTGGTGTCGGCGTGCAGGATGCTCGTATAGGCGATGAAGCCGACCCCGGCGGCCTTGGCTGCGTCGATTACCGCTTGATGCTGCGGCGCGCGCTTGCCGACCTCGCTGGACGAGATCAGCAGCAGACGCTCGATTCCCGCCAGGGCCGGCGTCAGGGTCTGGGGCGCATCATAGTCAAAGCGTCGGACCTCAACGCCGCGTGCGGCGAGGTCCGCCAGCTTGGCCGGATCGCGGGCCAGGGCGACAACTTGCGTTGGGCTGGTGGTTTCGAGCAGGGCGTCCAGGGCGAGCCGGCCCAGATGTCCCGTAGCCCCGGTGATGGCGTACATGGCTGTCCTCACTTTGGTGATTGAAGTTGCAGACCGGCATCTAGGTTCCTAACTTCCTTTTCGTAAGTACATACATCGGAGTAAGTATGGACTCTTCCGCCTCCAACCGCCTGGCCGATCGCATGGAACGGGGCGATGTGTTCGCGCCGCGCTGTCCATCCCGGGAAATTCTCAAGCATGTCACCAGCACCTGGGGCGTGCTGATCCTGATCGGTCTGCGCGGCGGGACGCTGCGATTCAGCGAACTGCGCCGGAAGGTCGCCGGGGTCAGCGAGCGGATGCTGGCTCAGACCCTGCAACAACTCGAGGGCGATGGCCTGCTGGTCCGCCGCAGCTACCCGGTGGTGCCGCCGCACGTGGAGTACAGCCTGACGCCGCTGGGCCAGGAAGCCGCCGAGCGTGTCGAAGCCCTGACCGATTGGATCGAGGATCGCCTGCCGTCGCTGGTGAAGGCCCAGTAAGAGCTGTCATCCCGGTTTGCGCAGCAAGGCCGGGGCCCATTCGCGCCGGCGTGTCAGGAATGGGCGCCGCTTCGGCGCACACGGCTCGATCAGGTGTTCATGGTTCCCGGTCTTCGGCTGCGCCGAAACCGGGATGACACTCGGTGGCTCGTCTCAAGCGTGCGGATGGGCCTTGGCGTAGGCGCTGAGCAGGGCCTCGGCGTCGACCTCGGTGTAGCGCTGGGTGGTCGAAAGCGAGGCGTGGCCGAGCAGTTCCTGGATCGAGCGCAGGTCGGCCCCGGCGCCGAGCAGGTGCGTGGCGAAGGAGTGGCGCAGGGCGTGGGGGGTGGCGCTGTCGGGCAGGCCGAGCCGACCGCGCAGCTTCTGAACCGTCGCCTGGACGTGACGCGGGCTCAGCGGCCCGCCCCGCTTGGCGCGGAACAGCGGCTCATCAGGCGACAGCACGAAGGGCACGTCGGCCAGATAGACGTCGACCGCCTCTCGCACCGCCGGCAGCACGGGCACGATCCGGGTCTTGGAGCCCTTGCCGAGGATGCGCAGCGATTCCGGTAGCGGCGCGTCGCTGCGTTTGAGCGACAGCGCCTCGGATATCCGCAGGCCACACCCATAGAGCAGGGTCAGGACCGCCTCGTCGCGGCTGGCCTCCCAGTCTTCGCGGTCGGGATCGAGCGAGGGTTCGGCCATCATTCCGCGCGCCTGGTCCTCGGTGACCGGGCGGGGCGCGCCGGGCCGTACGCGCGGCCCGCGCACCAGGGCGATGGCGGCGTTGGGGGTGTCCATCCGGCGGTCGAGGAACCGGTGGAAGGTGCGAATGGCCGAGAGCGATTGGGAGAGCGAGCGCGGCGACAGCGGCTTGTCGCCCTGGCGCAGATAGGCGAGCCAGGCGCGGACCTCGCCAGCCGTCAGCGTGCCCATCGCGCCGAGCGACAAGGCCTCGCCGCGATGGCGCTCCAGGAAGTTGATGTAGCGGCCGCCGGCGAAGGCGTAGGCCTCGACGGTGCGAGGCGAGGCGCGCCGCTCCTTGGCCAGGTGCTCCAACCAGAGCGCCAGCGCCTGGCGGGCGGAGGTCACAGGACCGGCCACCGCTCCGCGGTGCGTTCCACCACGCGGGCGAGGAAGGCGACCAGTTCGGCGCCCATGTCTTCGGTGAAACCGTGCTCGTCTTCGGAGCCGAAGGCCAGCAGGCCTTCGCGCGACGGCTCCCAGATCGCCATGCGGACCATGGCCATGGAGCGAATGGTTCCGGCGCGCTCGCCGAACAGCCCAAGCGCGGTGGGCTGGAAGCCCATCAGGGCCACGCGGTCATGGCCGATGATCATGTCGATCTGGCCCTCGACCAGCATCCGCCAGCCCGCCGGGGTGCGCTCGGGGCCTTCCAGGGCCACGACGCCGGCGGCGAGGCCGAAGCGTTGTTGGGAGAGTTCGTCCACGCGGCGCGCCAGGTCGGCGTGGTTGCGGGACTCCAGCATGTCGACCACCGCGCCGTGGGTCTGGGCCTGGGCCGAGAAATTGGCCCGCGCGGTGGCTTCGATGTGCTTACGGGCGCTGGACTCGCGCCGATGCGCCTCATGCACCCGGGCCAGGGCCGCGGGGCCGAAGTCGATGACATTGGCGGCGTCCGGTCGCAGGCCGAGCTCGGCCAGCAGGGACGGATCGTCGCGCAGGAAGTCGGGGTTGTCGGACAGGAAACGGCGGACGCCGTCCGGGCCCAGGTGGTGTTCTTTCGCCTGCGCCCCGACGTCCATGCTCAGCCCCCGCTGTCTCTTACAGGATGGACTGACCCGTCTTGGCCCAGTCGCTCATGAACTGTTCAAGCCCCTTTTCGGTTAACGGGTGCTTGAAGAGGTCGGCGAAAACGGTGGGCGGGATGGTGGCGCAATCGGCGCCGGCCAGGGCCGCAGCCGTTACGTGGCTTGGGGTGCGGATCGAGGCGGCCAGGATTTCGGTGTCGAAATCATAGTTATCGTAGATCGCGCGGATTTCGCTGATCAGGTCCATGCCGTCGGCGCCGTAGTCGTCGAGGCGGCCGATGAAGGGCGAGATGTAGCTGGCGCCGGCCTTGGCGGCGAGCAGCGCCTGGGCGGCCGAGAAGCAGAGGGTGACGTTGGTCTGGATGCCCTGGACCGCAAACTCGGCGGTGGCGATCAGGCCGTCGCGCGTCAGCGGCAGCTTCACCACCACATTGGGGGCGACGCCGGCGAGCTTGGCGCCCTCGGCCAGCATGCCGGCGACGTCGGTCGCGGCGACCTCGGCGCTCACGGGCCCCTCGACGAGGTCGCAAATCTCAGCGATGACCTCCAGCATGGGACGGCCGGACTTGGCGATCAGCGTGGGATTGGTGGTCACGCCGTCGACCAGGCCGGTAGCGACGAGCTCCTTGAGCAGGCCAACGTCGGTGGTGTCGAGAAAGAGCTGCATGGGTGACCTTCTGGTGCGGATTATGCCGCGCTCTTTACCGGTTGCACGGCCGCCAAGCCAGCCTATCTGGGCCGGGCAATGAGCCGCATCGCCTCCGTTCTCCTCCCCATGCCCCTGCCTGAGGCGTTCGATTACGCCGAGCCCGAGGGGATGGAGCTTCAAGTCGGCGACCAGGTGGCCGCGCCGCTCGGGCCGCGTTTGCTGCGCGGCGTGGTGGTGGCGCTGCGTGAGGGCGCGGGCGGCAACCGGCCGCTGAAGCCGCTGGAAAGCAAGCTGGACTCCCCGCCGCTGCCGCCAGGCGCGATCGAGTTTGTGCAATGGTCGGCGCGCTATTCGGTCGACGCCCCTGGCCAGCCGCTGGCCATCGCCATTCGCGGCGCGCGGGCGCCCAAGGCCAAGCCGGAAAAGATTATCGAGGTCACCGGCGTCCAGCCCGCCCGTGCGACGCCGGCCCGGGCCAAGGTGCTCGAGGCCGCGGCCGGACAGCAGTTGTCACCTGCCGATCTGGCCCGCGCCGCCGGGGTTTCGTCCGGCGTGATCAAGGGCCTGATCGACGAGGGCGCGCTGGCCCTGCGGGTCATCGAGGCCGAGGCTCGGTTCGACCCGCCCGATCTGGCCCGCAAAGGCCACGAGCTGAACGCCAGCCAGGCCGCCGCCGCCGCAGCGCTGGTGTCGATGGTGGGTGAAGGGAGCTTCAATGTCGCCCTGCTCGATGGGGTGACGGGTTCGGGCAAGACCGAGGTCTATCTGGAGGCGGTGGCCGCCGCCCTGGCGCGTGATCCCGAGGCGCAGGTCCTGGTCATGCTGCCGGAGATCGCCCTGACCCAGGCGGTGATCGCCCGGTTCGTCGAGCGGTTCGGGGTGATGCCGGCCGAATGGCATTCCGACATCGCCCCGCCGATGCGTCGCAAGGTCTGGGACGCGGTGGCGACCGGTGGCTGCCGGATCGTGATCGGCGCGCGCTCGGCGCTGTTCCTGCCCTTTATCAAGCTTGGCCTGATCGTGGTCGATGAGGAGCATGACGGCTCCTACAAGCAGGACGAGGGCTTCATCTATCAGGCCCGCGACCTGTCGGTGGCGCGCGGCAAGATCGAGGGGGCGGCCGTGATCCTCGCCTCGGCGACCCCGTCGCTGGAGTCGCTGCGCAACGCTGAGACTGGGCGCTATCGCTGGCTGAAGCTGTCGTCGCGCCATGGTGTCGCGCGGCTGCCCGACATCACCTTGATCGACCTGAAGGAAACGCCGCCCGAGACCGGCCGCTGGCTCTCGCCGCCGCTGATCAAGGCGATGGTCGAGACCTTCGCCGCCGGCGAGCAGACCCTGCTGTTCCTGAACCGGCGAGGCTATGCGCCGCTAGTGCTGTGTAAGGCGTGCGGCGAGCGGATGACCTCGCCCGACACCGATAGCTGGCTGGTCGAGCATCGCTATTCAAACCGGCTGGTCTGTCACCTGACCGGTTTCTCGATGCCCAAGCCTGACAAGTGTCCGCACTGCGGGGCCAAGGACAGCCTGACCTCGATCGGCCCGGGTGTGGAGCGGGTCGAGGAGGAGGCGCGGATGCTGTTCCCGGAAGCACGGGTGGCGGTGTTCTCGTCCGACACGGTCTGGGACGCCAAGGAGGCCCGGCGGCTGGTCGATGCGATGGCCGATGGCGAGATCGACATTCTGGTCGCCACCCAGGCGGCGGCCAAGGGCCACAACTTCCCCAAGCTGACCTTGGTCGGCGTGGTGGACGCCGATCTCGGCCTGCGGGGCGGCGACCTACGCGCCTCGGAGCGGACCTACCAGCTCCTGGCTCAAGCGACCGGCCGGGCGGGACGGCGGGACCGGCCTGGACGGGCGTTGCTGCAGACCTATGCGCCCGAGCATGCCGTCATGCAGGCGCTGAAGGCTCAGGACCGCGACGCCTTCATCGAGGCTGAGATGGCCGAGCGCGAGATCATGAAGCTGCCGCCGTTCGGTCGTCTCGGTGCGATCGTGGTCTCGGGCCCCGACGCTCAGGCTCTGGAGGCGTTCGTGCGGCTGATGGCCCAAGCCGCGCCAAACGCCGAGGGGGTGGAGGTTTACGGTCCCGCCGACGCCCCCCTGGCCCTGATCCGCGGGCGGCGGCGCAAGCGCTTCCTGATCCGTGCCGATAGGAGCGTGGACCTGTCGGCCTATCTGTCCACCTGGCGCGCACGGATCCGGCCGCCTGGCGCGATACGTGTCTCGATCGACGTCGATCCTTACAGTTTCCTGTAGAAATCCCTCTCCCCAAGGGGAGAGGAGAGTTTTACTCCGCAGGCTCCGCCGCCGCCTCAGGCGGCGGTGCGGTCTCGCGCTCGCGCAATGGTGCGCCGGGGACCATCAGCATCAGGATGAAGCCCAGCACCAACACCGCCAGACTGAAGATCATGCCGTGGACGATGGCGACCGAGAAACTCTCGCGGATCGTGCCTTCCATCTCGACGGCGACCGGATCGGCGGCGCGGGCGGCGGCCAGTTCCGGGTGCAGGGTCTTGTCCAGGGCCATCTTCTGCAGGTCGCCGAGGTCCAGCTTGCGAACCTGGGCGGTGGGGTGTTCGGCCGCGTGGCGATCGAGTTCGCTGGCGAGGCCCGCCGTCAGCAGCGCGCCGAACAGCGCCACGCCCATGGTCGAGCCGATCTGGCGGACGAACTGGCTTGAGGACGTGGCGACGCCCAGCCGATGGAACGGCACCGCGTTCTGGACGGCCAGGCTGAACAGGCTCTGTCCTGGGCCGAGGCCGATCCCGAAGATCAGCAGTCGCCAGGCGAGGTCTGCGGTCGAGGTGTCGGGGCCGATAAAGCAGAGCAGGGCCGCGCCGATCAGCAGCATGGCGCCGCCGCCGATCATGAACGGCTTGAAGTGGCCCGTCTTGGTGACGAGTTGGCCGCCGATGGTCGAGGAGAACACGAAGCCGCCCATCAGGGCCAGCATGGTCAGGCCGCTCTTGGTGGCCGGATAGCCGAGGCCGACCTGCATGTAGAGCGGCAGGAAGCTCGACACCCCCATGAAGGCCATGGAGTAGACGAAGGCCGCGCCGTTGGCGGTGACGAAGGTGCGGTTCGAGAACAGCTCGAGCGGCAGGATCGGCTCGCGGACCTTGGTCTCAATGTAGACGAAGGCGGCGAGGGCGGCGAGCGACCAGGCCAGCATTCCGAGGATCAACGGCGAGCTCCAGGGATGCTCGCGACCGCCCCAGGTGATCGCCAGGAGCAGCGGGACGAATGCGGCGATGATCAGCGCCGCGCCGATCCAGTCGATGCCGCCGCCGCCACGCCGCGGCAGGGTCGGCATCTTCCAGAGGATCATGGCGATGGCGGCCGCCGCGAACGGGACGTTGAAGAAGAACACCCAGCGCCACCCGGCGATCAGGTGGCCGGCGATGGTGACGGTGCCATGGTCGGTGAAGAAGCCGCCGACCACCGGTCCGAAAATGCTGGAGATGCCGAACACCGAGCCGAACAGCCCGGAGAACTTGGCTCGCTCGCGGGGGGCGAACAGGTCGGCCAGGATCGCGAAGGCGGTGGTGAACAGCGCGCCCCCGCCCATGCCCTGGATGGCGCGGAAGGTGATCAGCTGAGTCATGCCGCCGCCGATCAGCGGCAGGTCGCCGAACTCTCCGGAAAGGCCGGCGAGCCACGAACCGGCCAGGAACAAACCTATGCCGGTCAGCAGGATGGGTTTGCGGCCGTAGAGGTCGCCCAGCTTTCCCCAGATGGGCACCATGACCGTCGAGGCCAGCAGATAGGCGGTGGTGGCCCAGGCGTAGAGATGAAGGCCAGAGAGGTCGCCCACGATGCGGGGCATGGCGGTGGCGATGACCGTCTGGCTCATGGCGGCCAGCAGGAAGACGATCATCACGGAGATGAGCGTCAGCCGACGCTCCTCGTCACTATGGACGTGCGGCTGGTTCAAATGGCGCTTCCGTAGCGGCCGGAATGGGCCGCCCCTAAAATTTATCGTTCTAAATCAAGTCTCGAAGATCTGACGGGGACGGGCGGAAAAATGATCGCCCGCCCCCGGGATCAGATCCTTAGTGCAGCTTATCAGAGGTTTGCTTGGCGAGGTCGCGTTTCTTGGCGGCGGCGCGACTGGCCATGTTCAACCCCTCGACCAGGCCGGAGAAGGCCATGGCCGCGTAGATGTAGCCCTTCGGCACGTGCACGCCGAAGCCGTCGGCGATCAGGGTGGCGCCGATCATCAGCAGGAAGCCCAGGGCCAGCATCACGACCGTCGGGTTTTCGTTGATGAAGTTGGCCAGCGGGTCGGCCGCGACCATCATCACGCCGACCGCGAAGATCACGGCGATGATCATGACGGGCAGGTGATCGGTCATGCCGACGGCGGTCAGGATCGAGTCGATCGAGAACACCAGGTCCAGCAGCAGGATCTGGATGATCGCCGCGCCGAAGTTCATGGCGATCGGCGACTGCTTGTCGAGGCTGCTGTCGGAGTCCTGGGGATCGACGCTGTGGTGGATCTCGGTGGTCGCCTTCCAGATCAGGAACAGGCCGCCGGCGATCAGGATCAGGTCGCGCCAGGAGAAGGCCAGTTCCCAGGCCGGTTCGCCATGCTCGTTCAGGGCCCCGTGCCAGGGCAGTTCGAAGACCGGCGCGGTCAAGCCGACGATGAAGGCGAGAGTCGAAAGCAGGACCAGGCGCATGATCAGCGCCAGGCTGATGCCGATGCGGCGGGCTTTTTGACGTTGCTCAGGCGGTAGCTTGTTGGACAGGATCGAAATGAAGACGAGGTTGTCGATCCCGAGGACCACTTCCATGACGATCAGCGTGATCAGCGCGGCCCATACGGCCGGATCCGCTGCAAGGGTCATAAGGGCTTCCATCGGGGTCCTCTCATTTTTGTTGGGAGGACTTTTCTAGCGTATCTCTCGTTCGCCGATAGTGCTCGATCGCGCTTAGACCCTATGTTTGCTGGGGTTTTTGTTGCTTTCGGGGGACTTGAATCGCAGCGTTTCGATCATATGGGAGAAGCTCGATTTGAGCCGATCCAGCGCTTCTGGATCGTCCGACTGACCGGCCCACACCACGCCATAGTTGAGCGCGCCGTTGATCATGACTGCGATCGCCAGCGGGTCGCCTTCCAGCTCGCCGGCGGCGACGGCCGCCTGAACGCCCTCGATCAACAGCCCGAAGCCGTGACGACGGTCCATCTCGTTCCAGGCCTCCCACCCCAGCACGCTGGGCGCGTCGAGGATCAGGATGCGGCGGATCTCCGGCCGGATCATGAAGTCGAGGAAAGACAGGCAGCCTGCGACCAGGGCGTCGAACGCGTTGGGCGCCGCGTCGGCGTTGACCTCGATCACCTGTTCGGCTTCGGCATGCAGGCTCTCACACACGGCGGCGAACAGCGCCTGCTTGTCGGCGAAGTGATGATAGAGCGCCCCGCGCGTCACGCCGGTGGCCGCCAATATGGTCTCGGTGCTGGTCGCGGCGAAGCCGTCGGCGGCAAACAAGTCTCGCGCCGCCGCCAACAGCGCCGTCCGCGTGGCGAGCGCCCGTTCCGCCTTTACGCCCATCAGAGGCTCCATTTGACATACAGACAGTATGTATCTTAATGGCGGCCGGAAGCTGATCAAGGGGAAACGCTATGAGGTTTGTCGACCGCTACCCGATCATCGTGACGCCGAAGCTGCGTGAGTGCCGCGCATTCTGGCTCGCACACCTGGGCTTCGAGGTGGTCTTCGAGGCCGACTGGTTCATTCTGCTGCAGGCCGATGGCGCCAGCCTGGCGTTCATGAGCCCCGATCACCCGTCCGCGCCGCCCGGGCCGGAGACCTTTTCCGGCCATGGCATGTGCTTTGAATTGCAGGTCGAGGATGCAGCGGCCGCCTTTGAGGCCTGCAGGACCGCCGGTCTCAAGGCCGACTACCCGCTGACACGCGAGGCGTTCGGCCAGCTTAGGTTCGGGTTCTTCGATCCGTCGGGCCTGTGGGTCGACGTCGTCGAGCAGGTCGATCCGGCGTCAGGGTTCTGGGACAAGTACATGGGCGCGGCCCAGTAGGGGCGAGGCGCCGCGAAAAACGAATCGGTCGCCCCGACCGGCGCTTTTCGCCGCCGCGGCGCCCATTCTGACGGCTGATCACGCCCCTGATGCCTTAATCGTGACCGTGCCAGCTTGAGACTCTTCTTCTTGGAGGCTCGTGGCTAAGTCAGGATTTGAAACATTCCGTAACACGCCCCTGGTCTGTCGACCCAAGATAAGACGGTCCAGGATCGCCCGGGGGCGTTAGGACGTATAAGTATTGGTGAGTCGTCATGCTGAATTTTTTCAGCTTAATAAACCCGCCGATGCGTATGCATCGTGGTTAGTTTCCATGATCGGCGATTTTTAAATAGATGATCGCGATTTTTAGCCAGTCAACGAGCCGCCAGAAATCTGCATCAAGCTGTGGATAGCCTGGGGACGGTCGCGGCGACCTTCGGACGCACGGGCGTAAAGAGTCTTTTCATCCGTCTGAGGGATGGTTAGTCCTTAGCGCGTTGCGTGGGGAGTTCCTTTAACATGCTGAAACGTCCGAGGGCCCTATTGGGATCCCTGGCCGCCGCGGCGGTTATGGCTTTTGCTCCGTTGTCTGGCGCGGTCGCCGACACCTATTGGCAATGCGTTCCCTTCGCCCGCCTGATTTCCGGCGTTCAGATCTATGGCGACGCGTGGACCTGGTGGCGTCAAGCCGTCGGCAAGTACGACACCGGTGTCTCCCCCAAGGCCGGCGCTGTTCTGGTCTTCAAGCCCTCGGGCAAGATGCGTCTTGGCCATGTGGCCGTGGTAAGCCAGGTGCTGACCGAGCGCGTCATTCAGATCACCCACGCTAATTGGTCGCGCATCGGCGGGACCCGCGGCCAAATCGAAAAAGACGTCACCGTGATCGACGTGTCGCCGGGCGGCGACTGGTCCCAGGTCAAGGTCTGGTACGATCCGGTACGCGATCTCGGTTCGTCCACGTATCCGACCCACGGCTTCATCTACCAGGACGCCAACGCGGTACGCATGGCCAGTTCCGGCTTTAACACCGCCCAGAACGCGGCCCTTGCGGTCGCCCAGGGTGCGGCCAGCCAGGTGGCTTCGGTCGTGCGTCCAGGCGCCGGTCCGCTCCACATGCTGGGCCAGGCCGCCGACTCCACCGATCGGATCGCCGCGCTCATCCAGGCCGCGACCCAGTCCCAGTCGTCTTCCGGTTCCAACTGATCATCTGGCCGGCGTTGACGCTCGGCCGTTCGCGACGCACATGAGGGCTCGCCGCTTGCGGAGAGACTGATGCTGAACCTGCTTCGCCGGGCCGCTCGTGGCTTCGTCCCGCTCACCGTCGACGCCAATTGGCGCGCGAGCGACGACATCATCTGGATCGACCTTGTCGACCCGACCCCGGACGAGGAAGCCGCGGTCGAAGCCGCCTATGGCATCGATCTGCCGACCCGCGAGGAGGCCAGGCATCTTGAGCCCTCCTCGCGCCTCTACCAGGAAGACGGCGCCACCTTCCTGACCGCGACGCTGCTTGCGCGCGCCGAGGAGCCGCATCCGGTGGCCAGTCCGGTGACGCTCGTTCTGGTCAACGACGTGCTGATCACGATCCGCTACGAGCCGCTGAAGGCGTTCACGATCTTCGCCGAACGCTGCGCTCATGCGCCGGTCGTCGATGGCGGCGAGGCGGCGCTCGAGTTGCTGGACGCCATCGTCGAGCGTTCCGCCGAGGTGCTGGAACGGCAGTCGAGCCAGGTCCACGAAACCTCCGTCGCGATCTTCAACCGTCCCCCCGGCAACACCTTTGGGCCGCTGCTCAGCGACCTGGCGCGGGCTCAGTCGATCACCTCGCTGGCCCGTAAGAGCCTGGTGTCCCTGAGCCGTCTTTCCAGCTTCGCGGCCCTGGCCCACGAGTTCCAGAAGGATGAGAGCCGCCGCAGCCACCTGATCGCCATCCAGCACGACATCCAGGCCCTGACCGAGCATGCGAGCTTCACGTCAGGCCACATCTCATTCCTGCTGGATGCGGCGCTAGGCCTGATCAACATCGAGCAGAACAGCATCATCAAGTTCTTCTCGGTGGTCGCCGTGGTGTTCCTGCCGCCGACCCTGGTGGCCTCGATCTACGGTATGAATTTCGACATCATGCCGGAGCTGCATTGGGTGATGGGTTACCCCTGGGCCTTGCTTCTGATGGTGATCAGCGGCGTCGCGCCGTTCCTGTGGTTCAAGAAGAAGGGCTTCCTCTAAGCCCTTAACCATGCGGGAAAAATGGCGCCCAATCGCCATATTTGCGCAACCGTTCCTTAAGCGCGTCAGGCGATTCTGGGGGCTTCCCGAAATCTTCCCCGGTGCGCATGTCCGCTGTCGCCAATCTCCACCGCAGTCTCGATCCTCAGACCCTGCGGCGGACGCTGGAGGCGCATCGGCGCTATTTGGCCAGCCGAACCGGCGGCCAACGTGCAAACCTGGCCTATGCCGATCTCTCCGGGTTCCGGCTTGAAGGTCACGACCTGCGCGACGCCGACCTGACGGGGGTCAAGCTCGGCGGCGCGGCCTTGGCGGGCATCAAACTCGAGCGTGCAATCCTGTTCGGCGCGGATCTGCGCGACACCGACATGCGACGGGCCGATCTCTCCCACGCCGACCTGCGCGGGGCTTCGCTGCGGGGGGCGAACCTGACCGGCGCCAACCTCTCCAATTGCGACCTGCGCGAGGGCCGCATCGCTCTTCAAGATCGCGACGAGGGCTTTCGCTATCCCGATCACGCCGGTGGGCCGGGCGAATTGAACTTCGCGGTTCTGGCCGGGGCCAATCTCAGCGGCGCGCAGATGACCGGCGCCTCGGCGCTGGCCACCGATTTCACCGACGCCGACCTGTCGGGCGCGCACCTGGCCGGCGCCCGGTTAATCAAGGCCAAGCTCGACGGCGCGAACCTGACCGGGGCCGACGTTGCCGGCGCCGACCTCTCGGGCGCCTCCCTGAAGCGCGCCATCCTGATCCGCGTCGATTTCAGCTTCGCCACGGTCGAGGGAGCTGACCTCTCCGACGTGCTGCTGGCTCCGCCCGCGGTGGTCTATGTCCAGGATCGGCCGCTGCCCCAGGTGATCGCCGCGCACCATCAGTTCTGCGAAAGCGACGGCAAGGCGGGGGCGGCGGCGCGGCTGTCGGACGTCGACTTCCGACCCCTGAGGACGCTGAGGCGACGCAAGCTCAGCGGGCTGATCGCGCCAGGTTCGATCTTCTTCGGCTTGGACATGGAAGGCGTCGAGCTGCAGGGCGCCGATCTGTCCGGCTGCGATCTGCGCGGCGTGAACCTGCGAATGGCCGACCTGCGCGGCGCCAGGCTGATCGAGGCCCAGCTCACCCGCGCCGATTTGCGCGGCGCCTTGCTGGGACCGTTGGAGATTGGCGGGCATCGGTTCGTGCGGACCGACCTCTCCCGCGCCAATCTTCGGCATGCGGATCTGCGCCATGCTCGCGCCTTGCGCACGCGCCTGATCGACGCCGATCTCTCGGACGCCAAGACCGAGGATTGCGACCTGACCGGCGCCGAGTTCGAAGCCTAGGCCCCAGGCCGTCCCACTGGGGACCACCTGGGCGCCTGCTACATCTCGTTGCGCAGCGGCTGCAGGTCTTGCCAGACGGCTTCGCGCTTCTCCGACTTGGCCTTGAAGGCCTCGCCCATGTGCGCGCCGGAGAACATGCCGGTCTGCCAGACTGCGATGTAGTCCAGGCCGTCCTTGATGGTGTGATCGCGGGCGTAGTTGATCATCACCTTCGATCCCGTGACGGCCAGCGGCGCTTTCGTGGCGATTTCCTTGGCGGTGGCCAGGGCGTGGGCCACGCACTCTTCATGGGTGGGCAGCACTTCGTTGACCCAGCCGATCTCCTTGGCCTTCAGCGCGGGCATTCGGCGGCCGGTATAGGCCATCTCGCGCACCCAGCCCTCGGGGATCAGCTTGCAGAGCCTGGGGAAGGTGCCGACGTCGGCGGTCATGCCGATGTTGATCTCCTGGATGCAGAAGAAAGCGTCGGCGCTGGCGTAGCGGATGTCGCAGGCGCTGGTCATGTCGACCGCGCCGCCGATGCAGCCGCCCTGAATGGCGACGATCACCGGGATCCGGGCGTCGTCCAGGCAGCCAAAGCAGTCTTGCAGCCAAAGGATATGGTGGCGCTGCTGCTCGGCGTTGATGTGCCGGTCCTGGACCTGGTTCTGCGAGGTCGATCCGCCGCCGCCGAAGACCGCCAGGTCCATGCCGGCCGAGAAGTGCTTGCCGGTCGAGGAGATCACGATCGCTCGGGCGCGGGCGTTGTGATCGATGTCGCGCACGATGAGCGGCAGTTCGTTCCAGAACTCCCGGATCATCGAGTTCATCGCCTCGGGGCGCTTGAGCTGGATGTGGGCGACGCCGCTGTCGAGGCTGACGTCGAAGCAGGTCCACTCGGTCGAAAAGGCGTCGGTCATTAGAAAGCGTCTCCCAGAGCTTGATGGAAAACATCATCGCTGTGTGACGCTGGGAAAGCCAACCCAAGGCTCGTCATTCCCCGGATCAGCCTGCGGCTGAGCAGAGGACGACGAAGGCTTTGCTACCCGTATCGCATCTTGCCGAGCGCGGCGGCGACGTCACGCATCAGGTCGGCAGGCTTGAGGCCGGCCTTCCATTTTTCGAACGACATCACGTTTTCGATCCGGGCGTCGACGAAGGTCATCGCCGCCTCGCGGCCGGACGAAAGCCGGATCGCCAGGGCGGTGGCCAAGATTCCCGACAAGATGGCGCGCTTGGAATAGTGGTTCTCGTCGGTGGCGGTGTCGCCGGCCCAGCGCCACAGAGCGTCGGCGCTTTCCCAGAGCAGCTTCAGCCCCAGGGTGAAATTGAGCGGGAGTGAGAGATAGCCCGACCAGCGACGGACCGCCGCCTCGTCCTGCGCCGCCGCGTCGATCCGCGCTTCGACCGCTGCGCGGATGCGTTCGCGGATCTTAAGGGTGGCCGGATCGGGCAGGCTGGCCAGCGCTCGGGCGTCATGTCGGCGCGACAGCAGCGCGGCCAGATCGGCCGGCCCGTGAGGCAGCAGCAGCTCGGTCTCGGCCACGCTCAGCCCGGCGGCCTTTCCGGCCGCACGAACGGCCGGCCAGGTCCACCCTTGGGTGGCTGTGATGGTCAGTGCTGCATCCAGCACCTGTTGCTCGGTGGCCTCAGCCCAGTCTGTTTGGTTCGCCATGCCTTATTTTAGCGAGCGTTTTTGCGCCTGTCCGCCGTGGACATCACTGAAGGGTTCTGCTATCCCGCCGCGCTCTAACCCGAAGGCCTTGGCGCCGGCGGGTTCAAGGCTTTTGTCCGTTCGCCGCCGCCTGACATCAGGATGGCCGAGCGGGAACGGGTAATAGGAGAGAGACCTCTGGTTCAGATTTTCGTTCGCGACAACAACGTCGATCAGGCCCTCAAGGCGCTGAAGAAGAAGATGCAGCGTGAAGGCTCGTTCCGCGAAATGAAGCGGCACGTGCATTACGAAAAGCCGAGCGAAAAGCGCGCTCGTCAAAAGGCTGAAGCCGTGCGCCGCGCGCGCAAGCTGGCCCGCAAGCGCGCTCAGCGCGAAGGCCTGATCGCCGCGCCGAAGAAGCCGAGCCGGTAAATATTAAGGCCTTAGGCTATAGTTTCGAAGGCCGCGCGGGCAACCGCGCGGCCTTTCGCATGTTTGGCCTAGCAGGTTCAGCGAACCGCGATGTTCCGTCGCGCGGCATGAGCCTTGCTAGTTCTAGGGTGCGGACCCACCTACAGTGGGCTTTGAGAGACACTTTTCACGAAGGCGCGTCATGAACCTGCGTAATCTCGCCATTTGGGGCGTCATTGTTGTCGTGCTCATCGGGCTGTACAGCATGATGACCGGCGGCAGTCAGGCGGCTGGCGCGTCCGGCCAGATCTCCTATTCCCAGCTGCTGCAGCGGGTGAACGCCGGCGAGGTCAAGACTGCGACACTTCGCGGCACCGCCATCGAGATCAAGGACAACTCGGGCAAGTCGTTCACCGCCATGACGCCCGGCAATCAGGAAGACCTGATCAAGCGCCTGGAATCGCAAGGCGCGGACATCAACGTGAAGTCCGCCGGCGGCGGCCTGCTGGGCCTGTTCCTGAACAGCCTGCCGATCCTGCTGCTGATCGGCGTCTGGATCTTCTTCATGCGTCAGATGCAGGGCGGCGCCCGCGGGGCCATGGGCTTTGGCAAGTCCAAGGCCAAGATGATGACCGAGAACAAGAACCGCGTGACCTTCGATGACGTCGCCGGCGTGGACGAGGCGAAGGAAGAGCTGACGGAGATCGTCGACTTCCTGAAGGACCCGTCGAAATTCCAGCGCCTGGGCGGCAAGATTCCCAAGGGCGCCTTGATGGTCGGTCCTCCCGGTACGGGTAAGACCCTGCTCGGCCGCGCCGTCGCGGGCGAGGCGGGTGTGCCGTTCTTCTACATCTCGGGCTCCGACTTCGTTGAAATGTTCGTCGGCGTCGGCGCCAGCCGCGTCCGCGACATGTTCGAGCAGGCTAAGAAAAACAGCCCCTGTATCATCTTCATCGACGAAATCGACGCCGTCGGCCGCCATCGTGGCGCTGGCCTGGGCGGTGGTAACGACGAACGCGAACAAACCCTCAACCAGCTGCTGGTCGAGATGGACGGCTTTGACCCTTCGGAAGCGATCATCGTGATCGCCTCGACCAACCGTCCCGACGTGCTTGACCCGGCCTTGCTGCGTCCGGGCCGCTTCGACCGTCAGGTCGTGGTGTCCAATCCCGACATCGGCGGTCGTGAACGCATCCTGCGCGTCCACATGAAGAACGTGCCGCTGGCCGCCGACGTCGACGTGAAGACCGTCGCGCGCGGCACCCCCGGCTTCTCCGGCGCCGACCTCGCCAACCTGGTCAATGAAGCCGCCCTGATGGCTGCGCGCAAGAACCGCCGCATGGTCACCCAGCGCGACTTCGAAGACGCCAAGGACCGCGTCATGATGGGCGCCGAGCGTAAGTCCATGGCGATGACCGAGGACGAAAAGCGCCTGACCGCCTACCACGAGGGCGGCCACGCCCTGATCGCCCTGAACGTCCCGGCGACCGATCCGGTCCACAAGGCCACGATCATCCCGCGCGGCCGGGCCCTGGGCATGGTCATGCAGCTGCCGGAACGCGACCAGCTCTCCATGTCCTACGAGCAGATGACCTCGCGTCTGGCCATCCTGATGGGCGGCCGGATGGCTGAGGAGCTGATCTTCGGTAAGGACAAGATCACCTCGGGCGCCTCGTCGGACATCGATCAGGCCACCCGCCTGGCCAAGGCGATGGTCACCAAATGGGGCTTCTCCGACAAACTCGGCGTGGTGTCCTACGGCGAGAACCAGGACGAGGTCTTCCTCGGCCACTCGGTGTCGCGCACCCAGAACATCTCCGAAGAGACCGCCAAATTGATCGACCAGGAGGTCAAGCGCCTGGTCCAGGAGGGCTTCGATGAAGCCCGCCGCATCCTGACCGAGAAGCTCGAAGACCTGCACACCCTGGCCAAGGCCTTGCTCGAATACGAGACCCTGAGCGGGGACGAGATCGTCAACGCGCTGAAGGGCGTGCCGCCCGTCCGCGACGACGCCGACTCCAAGCGCGCCTCGGGGCCTTCGGTGGCGGTCCCGATCTCGCCGCGTCCCGAACCGGCCTGAGGCCAACGCATCTCACAAGCTTGACGCCCTCCTGGCCCCGCGCCAGGAGGGCGTTTTGCTGTCAGCTGCAAGGAACGCCATGTCGAACCGCGTGAAGGTCATGGGCGTGGTCAATGTCACGCCGGACAGCTTCTCGGACGGCGGGAAGTTTCTCGTACCTGGGGCCGCTGTGGCTCACGCGCGCGCGCTCATCGAGCAGGGGGCCGACATCCTGGACGTCGGGGCGGAGTCGACCCGGCCTGGGTCCGATCCGGTATCGACGCAGGACGAGATCGCACGCGCCATCCCGTTGATCGCCGCGATCCGCGCCGAGAGCGCGATCCCGATCTCGATCGACACCATGAAGCCGGATGTGGCCCGCGCGGCCGTGGCGGCCGGCGCCACCATCTGGAACGACGTCACCGCGCTCACACACGCGCCCGACGCGCCGGCGGTCGCGGCGGAACTCGGCTGCGAGTTGATGCTGATGCACATGCAGGGCGCGCCGCGCACCATGCAGGCGGCGCCCCGCTACGATGACGTCGTGGCCGAGGTGACCGCGTTTCTGGACTTGCGCGCGCAGGCCGCCGTCGCCGCCGGCGTGGCGCGGGAAAAGATCTGGCTCGATCCCGGCATCGGCTTTGGCAAGAGCCTCGAGCATAACCTGACCCTGCTCGCTCACCTGGACGAGCTGGTCGAGTTGGGCTTTCCGGTGCTGCTCGGCGTCAGCCGCAAGAGCTTCATCGCCTCAATCGATCCGGGCGTATCGCCCGCCCACCGGTTGCCGGGTTCACTGGCGGCGGCCTTGGCTGGTGCTCAGGCCGGCGTCGCCGCGCTGCGGGTCCACGACGTCGCCGAGACGGTTCAGGCGCTGAAGGTCTGGCAGGCGATCGAAGACGCGCGGTAGTCTGGCCAAATCAAGCGTCGCAATCGACCGGAGGAAACATGAAGACTTGGATCGCGGCGACGCTGGGCGCCCTTTGTCTGTTGGCGCCGGCGGGAGCCTTGGCCGCCTCGCCCTTCGACAAGGCGGTGACCGAAGGCGACTTCTCGGTTCCCAACTTCACCTTCAAGTCTGGCGAGACCCTGCCTTCGCTGAGGGTTCACTATCGCACCCTGGGCAAGCCGGTCCGCGACGCTCAAGGACGTGTCACCAATGCGGTGATGGTGCTGCACGGCACCGGCGGCTCGGGCGCGCAGTTCCTGTCGCCGCAGTTCGCTGATGAGCTCTATGGCCCCGGCCAGCCGCTCGACATCGCCCGCTACTACATCATCCTGCCGGACGGGATCGGTCACGGCCGGTCCTCCAAGCCCAGCGACGGGCTGCGCGCCAAGTTCCCCCACTACGACTATGACGACATGGTCGAGGCGCAGCGGCGCCTGTTGGTCGACGGGCTGAAGGTCGACCGCCTACGCTTGCTGATGGGCACCTCGATGGGCTGCATGCACGGCTTTGTCTGGGCGGAGGCGCACCCCGACTTCGTGCAAGCTATGATGCCGACCGCCTGTCTGCCGGTCGAAATCGCCGGGATGAACCGGTTCTGGCGCAAGGCGGCGATGGAATCGATCAAGGCTGATCCGGCATGGAACGGCGGCGACTACGCGGCCCAGCCGGCGCTCGGCCTGCGAGGGGCGGTCAATCTGTTGCTGGTGATGGGCGCCGCGCCCCAGGCCTGGCAAGCTATCGCCCCGACGCGCGAGGCGGCCGAGGCCTATTACAAGACACGGTTGGAGGCCGATCTGCCGAACCGCGACGCCAACGACATGCTCTATCAGCTCGACGCCTCGCGGAATTACGACCCCTCAAAGGGGCTGGAAAAGATCACTATTCCCGTTACCTGGGTGAACTCCACCGACGACCTGATCAACCCGCCGGACCTGGGTATCGCCGAGCCGGCGGCCAAGCGCCTGAAGAACGGCCGCTTCGTGCTGATCAAGGCGACGCCGGAGACGCGCGGCCATGGCACCCATACCTGGGCCAAGTTCTGGAAGCAGGATCTGGTGGAGCTGCTCGCCCGTTCGGAGCGCCGTTAGGCGTCAGCCGCGGCCCACGAACGGCATCTTGGTCGCCATGATCGTCATGGACTGAACATTGGCGTCCAGCGGCAGACCGGCCATCATGACGACGGCGTCGGCGACCGCCTTCACGTCCATCAGCGGCTCGGGCGCAAAGGAACCGTCGGCCTGGGGTACGCCCTTGGCCATGGCGCTCGTCATCTCCGTTGCGGCGTTGCCGATGTCGATCTGGCCGCAGGCGATATCGTAGGGGCGGCCGTCGAGGGAGCTGGAACGGGTCAGGCCGGTGATGGCGTGTTTGGTCGCGCTATAGGCCACCGAATAGGGGCGGGGGGCGTGAGCGGAGATCGAGCCGTTGTTGATGATCCGCCCGCCGCGAGGGTCCTGAGCCTTCATCATGCGGAACGCCGCCCGCGTGCAGAGGAAGGCGCCGGTCAGATTGACGTCGACCACCCGTTTCCAGGCTTCCAGCGACAGGTCCTCCAAGCGCCCGCCCGCCGAGGCCCCGGCGTTGTTGAACAGCAGGTCGAGCCGGTCGAATTTCTGCGCGGTCGCCGCGAACAGCGCATCGACCTGCGCCTCGTCGGTGATGTCGGTTGGCGCGACCAGGGCGCGGTCCGGAGCATGGCTGGCGGTGATTTCCAGTTCCTCGGCTCGCCGCCCGGCCAGCACCACGCTCCATCCAGTGTCGAGCAGGGCGAGGGCGGCGGCGCGTCCAATGCCGGAACCGGCGCCAGTGACGAGTGCGATCTTGTCGGTCATGCCCGCAGCCTAGCAGTGTCGCCCCGCAGCGAAAGCTGGTCCTTGCAGAGTTTCCTGTTCACCATCGGTGGACGCCTTCGCAAATCCCGATGCAATTGCGATGGCGGCGCGCTAACTCGAAGTCATGAGTGAAGCCAAAGGCCGCGTCCTGATCATCGCCGGCTCCGATTCCGGGGGCGGGGCTGGCATTCAGGCCGACATCAAGACCGTGACCATGCTCGGCGGCTACGCCGCCACCGCGATCACGGCGATCACCGTGCAGAACACCCTGGGCGTCACCGGCGTCCACCCGATTCCGCTCGATATCGTCGAGGCGCAGGCTAGCGCCGTGTTGGGCGATATCGGCGCCGATGCCATCAAGACCGGCATGCTGGGCGATATCGCCATGGTCGAGACTGTGGCGCGCATCCTCGACAGCGCCCCGTCGATCCCCGCAGTCATCGATCCGGTCATGGTCGCCAAGGGCGGCTCAAACCTGCTGGCCGCCAGCGCCGTCGACGCGGTGCGTTCGCTGATGATCCCGCGCGCGGGCTTGTTCACCCCCAATGCGCCCGAGGCGCAGGTGCTGACCGGACTGCCGGTTCAAACCACCGACGATCTGCGCCGCGCGGGCGAGGCGTTGCTGAAGCTGGGCGCGGCGGCCGTGCTGATGAAGGGCGGCCATGTTGAGGGCGAGAGCGTCATCGACGTGCTGATGACGCCGGCCGGCGAGACCACCTTCGAGGGCGAGCGCATTCATACCCGCCATACCCACGGCACCGGCTGCACCCTGGCCTCGGCCTGCGCCGCCGGCCTCGCCCAGGGATTGCCGCTGGCCGAAGCGGTCGCGCGGGCCTGGGCCTATGTGCATGAAGCCATGCGCCAGGCGCCCGGCCTCGGCGCGGGGCACGGCCCGTTGGATCACGGATGGCCGTTGAGGGGGAAAAGGTGAGTGGAGACCTGAAGGCGCGGTTGGAGGATATCGTTCGCGCCACGCCCAGCCTCATGCATGTGATGGCCGTCGCCCGCGAGCTGGACCTGCCCGATTGGCTGATCTTCTCGGGGGCGATCTATCAGCCGGTGCTGAACCATCTGACCGGCCGCGACCCCGACTATGGGATTAAGGACTACGATCTCGGCTATTTCGATCCGTCCGACACCTCCTACGAGGCCGAGGATGTGGTGATCCGGCGGGTGGCGGGCGCCTTTGCTCAGCCCTTCAAGGAGATGGTGGAGGTCCGCAACCAGGCGCGCGTCCACCTGTGGTTCGAGGACAAGTTCCGCGAGCCCTACGCGCCGCTGACCTCCAGCGAGGAGGCGCTGTCGCGGTTCACAACGACGGCCTTCTCGGTCGGTGTGCGGCTGGAGGCGGGCGACGCCCTGACGATCCTGGCGCCCTTCGGCCTTGAGGATCTGTTCGCACTGCGGCTGCGGCCCAACCCGACCCGCGAGACAACCGGCTTCATCCGCACCGCCGAAAGTGCTGTGCGGCGTTGGCCGGAACTGAGCGTGGTGGCGGGCTAAGCGTAGCCTGCCCCCCGGATCTCCATCCACTTTTCGACGCCGGTGAGGGGCGTGAAGCCGAACTGGGCATAGAGACTGTGCGCATCGCGGGTCGCCAGGTGCGTGCGGCGAAAGCCCTGCAGGTCGGGATGTTCTCGCAAGAAGCCCATGATCCGTTTGCCCAGCCCCTCGCCGCGATGGGCCTCATCGACGAAGACATCGCAGATCCAGCCGAAAGTCGCCCGGTCCGTCACGACGCGGGCCATGGCGCGCATCTGGTCGTCGGGAGCATATGCGCCGACCGTCAGGCTGCCTTCCACGGCCTTCGTGAAGAGCGCCAGGGGAATGCCCTGGCCCCAATAGCTTTGCGTCGCGATCCAGCCATGCGCGCGATCAAGATCGAAGCGGGCCGGATCGTCGCTAAGGGTGACGCCGTCGGGGTGCGTGATCTGATGATGCATCCCGCGATGCTCACATCGAAAAGGGGGCGATCGCAAGGACCGCCCCCTTCCCGCTCTCCCGCCAGGGCGCTCTCCACCCCGGCCGGATCTAGTGGCTAGCGGCGGCCGTAGCCGTACCCGTAGCCGTAACGATCACCGTCGTTGCGCTCCCAGCGAATCCGGGCCGACAGGGTGTCGAAGCGGCGGTCCAGATCGGCGCGTTCCCAGTTCGACAGGCCGTTGGCGCGATAGCGGGCTTCCAACCGGGCGATGTCCCGGAATTCGCTGCGCAGACGGATGGCCTCGTTACGGGTGATCGAGCCGTTGCGGATGCCTTGGTCGATGCGGCGATCCAGCTTGGCTTGGCGCTGGTTGATGTTCATCCAGCCACCGCGGCTGTCGCGCCACTCGTTGTGGCGCTCGCCGCCGCGATCATAGCGGGCCTCGACGTCCGCCGGGCGTTGGCTGTTCGAGTTCCAACCTTGGGCCGAGGCCGTCCCTGCGGAAAGGGCCAGGACGGAGGCGGCGGTCGCGGCGAGAATGGTCAGGGTCTTCTTCATGATGGTCTCCTTGGTCTTCCGTCCGTGGCCCGAAGCGCCGGGCATGAGGAGACAAGACCACGTCGCCCCTGACGCCTGTCTGAGCCGCTCGTTGTTTTCGGTTCATCAGCTCGACTGCGCGCCAGAACGCAAAACGCCCCGCGGAAGGCGGGGCGTTCGTCAGGCGCGGGAGCCGCGGGCCGCTAGGCGGCTACGATGGCGTCCGACGAGGCGGCGCCCGTTGTCGCGGCCTCGGTCAACGCCCGGCTGATGGCGTCATAGAGCTTGGCGATCTCGATCGGCTTGGCGACATGTCCGTCCATGCCGGCCGCGAGGTATTCCTCGACCTGGTGCGAGAGCGCGTTGGCGGTCAAGGCCACGATGGGGGTGCGGAACCGGCCTTGCTCGCGCTCGGCGGCGCGAATGGCGCGGGCGGAGTCGATGCCGTCCATCACGGGCATCTGGATGTCCATCAAGATCAGGTCGTAGCAGCCGTCGCGCCAAGCCTCGAACGCGGCCTTGCCGTCGGAAACGATATCGATTTCGATGCCCAGCGAACCCATGACCGCGGCCAGGACCTGCTGGTTCGTCGGGTTGTCCTCGGCGGCCAGGAGGTGCAGGGCGCTCTCGTCGGCGTCTTCCGCCGGCTGGGCTTGCACTTGGGCCGGGACGCGCGGAGTCAGCTCGCCGCGTTCGAGCGGCAATTCGACGATGAACAGCGAGCCTTTGCCCTCGTGGCTTTCGACGCTGATCAGGCCGCCCATCATCTGCGTCAGCTCGCGGCAGATCGCCAGGCCCAGGCCGGTGCCGCCGAACCGGCGGGTCGCGGAGTTGTCGGCCTGGGTGAACTTCTCGAACAGGCCTGCCTGCTTCTCGACGGCGATGCCGACCCCGGAGTCGCGGACGGTCAGCCGCAGCGCGCCGCTGTCGGACGCAACGTCGAAGCGGGCCGAGACTTCGCCATGCAGCGTGAATTTCACGGCGTTGGACAGCAGATTGCCGACAATCTGGCGGATGCGATCGGCGTCCCCGCGCCAGGCGCCGCGGGCCTCTGGCGCCAAATCGATCTTGAAGTCGAGGCCCTTGCCCTCCGCGATCACCGAGAAGCCGTCGGCGGTCGGCGCGATCGCGGTCTCCAGATCGAAGTCGTCCACCAGCAGGGTGAGCTTGCCAGCCTCGATCTTCGACAGGTCGAGAACGTCGTTGAGCACCGCCAGCAACAGACCGCCCGATTGACGGATCACATCCAGCCGTTCGCGCTGCACTGGCGCGAGGTCGCCCATCGACATGACTTCGGCCATGGCCAGCACGCCGTTCAGCGGCGTGCGGATTTCGTGGCTCATATTGGCCAGGAACTGGGACTTCAGCACGTTCGCGGCGTTGGCCGCGTCGCGGGCTTCCACGAGCTCGCGCAGGCTCCGCTGCAGCGCTTGCTCGCGCTCGTCCAATTTCGCCAAAAGGTGGTTAAAACTGGCCGTCAGGCTTTGGAACAGCGGATCGGCTGCTTCAACCTCCACGGGCGCGAAACTGCCGCTTGCCGCGACGTCGTTCATGGCTTCGGACAGCTTTAGGACCGGCGCAATCACCCTGGAGGCGAGTCCGCGCGCCAGGAACAGGGCGACGCCGACGCCGCCAAAGAACAACGCCCCGGTCAGAGCCACGAACTGCGGCAGCAGCGCCGTCAGCGTCGGGGTCTCGAAGGTCATGGTCAGTTCGCCGACCTGGGTCGTGCCCGACATCACCGGCGTCTTGATTGTATCGAGCGCGTCGGCGTCGGCGGGCTCCGGGCGGGCATAGACGCTGACCGTTCGCCCGCTGGCGTCGGTCAGCCGCGCTTCGGTGACGCGCGAGTCGTTCGAAAGCGTAGCAATGGAGGCCTTTGCCGCAGCAAGGTCCTTGGCGGTCAGGGCCGACGCGGAGGCTCCCGCCGTGATGCTTGAGAGCGCCACATGCGCCTGATGGTTCTGCTCCCGCGCCACCGCCCACTGCTGGAGCATGAAGGTCAGACAAGCGGCCACCAGCACCACCACGGTGGTGATCAACGCAACGCCCGCCACCCGCGCCTGGAAGGACACGTGGTGCACGCCGCCGGTCTTGGGAGGTTGGTCTGTCATAGGGCCCGAATTCCCGTCGAGCCCCCTGTTTAAGCCAATTCTACTAACGGTTCGCTTCCGTCCGGCTCGCCCAAAAGGGGAAAGTGTTGCCTAGACGACACAGGTTCAACCCTCAGGCGATAAAAACTTAGTTAATGGAACATGAATCTTCTAGGTAGAATTTAACCTCTGGTTTACCTTGATTGACATTAGGTTAATTTCCTTTGGAAGGGGTTCCCATGGAAAAGGTGTTTGTCGCGCAACGTGTCGCGACCAAGTTGTTTTCGACGGAAGCGGCTGTTGACCAAGCCATGGTTGAAGCCACCGAACTGCTCGCCGACATGCTGAAGGCTCGCACCGACGTGAATGCGTCGCTGGTGTTCGCCGACGACGTGCAGGTGAAGATGATGGAAGCCCTCAAGGCGCTGGGCGAAGCCCGCACCGCCATGGTCGGCGTCCACGGCGAACTGGCCGAAGCCCAACTCCGCCTCGGCATCCGCACCAAGCTTGGCTACATGGACAAGCCGCCCGGCCAAATGCGTAAGGCCGAAGCGACGACCATGCGCGAAGTCGGCTAACGCCGGTTTGGTTGCAATAGTTTAACTGGTGCTGCGCTCCTAATAGGGATTAGGGGCGCAGCATCATGCCGACATCACCGATCGTAATAGGCTTGATCTCCCTCACCTTGGGGATCGCGCTCTTCGCCCTCCTGAAGGGCGGCCCGGCCGAACGGCTAGGCGGCGCCATGGTCGGCGCCAATCTTTTGCTGTCCGTTTTCGTCGGCAGCTTTCTCCCGCCTTCGGTCGAGACGCTTTTCCGTTTGACGCTTGATGGACTGACGGCCCTTGGCCTGCTGGTCATCACCGTTCGCTATGCAAGTTTCTGGCTCGGCGGAGCCATGTTGCTCTATGCGGCGCAGTTCAGTTTGCACGCCTTCTACATGGTGATGTCGCGGTCGGTAGACCTGCTGCACATGCGGATCAACAATTTGAATTTCCTCGGCATTAGCGTCTGTCTTGCGGTCGGGACGATCGTGGGATGGCGACGCCGCGTGGTGAGCCGAAGATCGGCGGCCTGACCGTCGACGCGTCGAACAAGCTCCGCCGATCCTCAAAAACTTTCGCTTGCGCTCGGGTCGAAACCGGAGTTTCTCCGCCGCGGGCCACACCCCCCCAACGGGGTGCTGCTCATCTGTAAGGATGGGAGACATCGACATGACGACCCTCGCCAAGCCGGCAATGCGTCCGGCGCGCCCTGAGTTCTCTTCCGGCCCGTGCGCCAAGCGCCCCGGATGGAACCCCCAAAATCTCCAGAACGCGGTCCTTGGCCGCTCGCATCGCTCCAAGCCGGGCAAGGCTCGCCTGCAAGAGGCGATCGACCGCACCCGCCAGGTGCTGGAGGTTCCCGACGATTTCCTGATCGGCATCGTGCCCGGTTCCGACACCGGCGCCGTGGAAATGGCCCTGTGGTCGATGCTGGGCCCCAAGCCCGTGCAGCTTCTCGCCTTCGAGAGCTTCGGCAAGGATTGGGTCACGGACGTCGTCAAGCAACTGAAGCTTCCCGCCGAAGTCCTGGATGCGCCGTATGGCGAACTGCCGGACCTCAGCAAGGTGCGTCCCGACGCCGACCTGGTCTTCACCTGGAACGGCACCACTTCGGGCGTGCGCGTGCCGAATGCCGATTTCATCTCCGCCGACCGTGAAGGCATCACCATCTGCGACGCCACCAGCGCCGCCTTCGCCCAGGACCTGGACTGGACGAAGCTCGATGTCATGACCTTCTCCTGGCAGAAGGCCCTGGGCGGTGAAGGCGCGCACGGCGTGCTGATCCTGTCGCCCCGCGCCGTCGCCCGGCTCGAGAGCTACACGCCGGCCTGGCCGATGCCGAAGCTGTTCCGGATGACCAAGGCCGGCAAGATCGCCAAGGACATCTTCGAAGGCGCCACCATCAACACGCCGTCCATGCTCTGCGTGGAAGACGCCATCGACGCCCTGAAGTGGGGCGCGTCGATCGGCGGGCTGGTCGAAATGCAGCGTCGCGCCGACTCCAACCTCGCGGCCCTCGCCGCCTGGGTGGAAAAGACCGACTGGGTGGACTTCCTGGCCGCCGATCCGGCCTCGCGCTCCAACACCTCGGTCTGCCTGAAGGTCGTGGATGCTCGCATCACCGCTCTGTCCGACGACGCCCAGGCTGACTTCGCCAAGAAGCTGGCCGCCATCCTCGAGAAGGAAGGCGCGGCCCTGGACATCGGCGGCTATCGCGACGCCCCCGCCGGTCTTCGGATCTGGTGCGGCGCCACGGTGGAAACGTCCGACCTCGAGGCCCTGACGCCTTGGCTCGACTGGGCCTTCGCCTCGACCCTCGACGCGCTCCAAGCCGCCTAAACGCTTTTCGCGTCCTCGCGCCTCCACGCCCAAGAACCGCGTGGCCGAGGACGCCTACCCTTTATCCGTAAGGACACCCGCCCATGCCCCGCGTACTGATCGCCGACAAGCTCAGCCCCGCCGCCATCGACATCTTCAAGCAGCGCGGCGTCGACGCCGATGTGAAGACCGGCCTTTCCAAGGAAGAGCTGCTCAAGATCATCAACGACTATGACGGCCTGGCCGTCCGCTCGGCCACCAAGGCCGACAAGGACGTCATCGCCGCCGCCCCGAACCTCAAGGTCATCGGCCGCGCCGGCATCGGCGTGGACAATGTCGACATCCCCGCCGCGACCTCCAAGGGCATCGTGGTGATGAACACCCCGTTCGGCAACTCGATCACCACCGCCGAACACGCCATCGCGATGATGTTCGCCCTGGCCCGCCAGCTGCCCGCCGCCGACCAGTCGACCCAGGCCGGCAAGTGGGAGAAGAACCGCTTCATGGGCGTGGAGCTCTACGCCAAGACCCTCGGCCTGATCGGCGCCGGCAACATCGGCGGCATCGTCGCCGACCGCGCCAACGGCCTGAAGATGAAGGTCGTCGCTTACGACCCCTTCCTGTCGGCTGAACGCGCCGTCGAGATCGGCGTCGAGAAGGTCGAGCTGGAAGACCTGCTGGCCCGCGCCGACGTCATCACCCTGCACACCCCGCTGACCGACAAGACCCGCAACATCCTGTCGGCCGAGAACCTGGCCAAGGCCAAGAAGGGCGTCCTGATCGTCAACTGCGCCCGTGGCGGCCTGGTTGATGAAGCCGCCCTGCGCGCCGGCCTCGACAGCGGTCACATCGGCGGCGCCGCCTTCGACGTGTTCGTCGAGGAACCGGCCAAGGACAACGTGCTGTTCGGCGCCGAGAACTTCATCGCCACCCCGCACCTGGGCGCCTCCACCATGGAAGCTCAGGAAAACGTCGCCTTGCAGGTGGCTGAGCAGATGAGCGACTACCTGCTCACCGGCGCGGTCTCCAACGCCCTGAACAGCCCGTCGGTCACCGCCGACGAAGCGCCGAAGCTGAAGCCCTTCGTGGCCCTGGCCGAGCGCCTGGGCGCGTTCGCCGGTCAGATGGTCGACGTCGAGGTCAAGGCCGTTGACATCGCCTATGAGGGCGAAGTCGCCAACCTAAACACCCGTCCGCTGACCGCCGCCGCCCTGGCCGGCGTCCTGCGTCCGATGCTGGAAGACGTGAACATGGTCTCGGCCCCGGCCGTGGCCAAGGATCGCGGCATCACCGTCTCGGAAAGCAAGCAGGACGACTCGCCCATCTACGACAGCCTGGTGCGCATCACCGTCACGACGACTCTGGGCAAGCGTTCGTTCGCGGGCACGGTCATGGCCGGCGCGCCGCGCGTGATCGAGGTCAAGGGCATGGACCTGGACGCCCCGTTCGCCTCGACCATGCTCTATGTGAACAACCTGGATAAGCCGGGCTTCATCGGCGCCCTGGGCGCGCTGCTGGCTGAAGAGGGCGTCAATATCGCCACCTTCAACCTCGGCCGCGTCTCGGCTGGCGAGGACGCCATCGCCCTGGTCGGCGTCGACCAGGACCCGGCCGACGCGCTGGTCGCCAAGATCCGCGCCCTGCCGCACGTGAAAGAAGCCCGCACCCTGCGGTTCTAAGACTTTGCGTCCTCCCTCTCCGTGAGCTTTGCTGCGGGGAGGGAGGACGTAGCCACGGCTGACAAATACACGCGGCCTGTCGCTGACATTCCCGAATTCGAGCAGGACTTCTGGTTCGTCGGCCGTCATGCTCCGACCATCCGCGAACTCGCCAAGCACGGGCAGCGGATTGCGCAGGCCGACCCGGCCTAGCCCCCCGACAGCGCTCCGAAGATCAGCACCTCGTCGCGATCACTGAGGCTCAGGCGCAGGTCCTGGGCGCGGTCGCCGTTGCGGAAGATGCGCATGTGGCGGCGGATGCGGTCCTGCTCATCGACCACCCGGAACTTCAAACCTGGGAAGCGCGCGTCCAGATCGTCCAGCACCCGTTCGATGCTGTCGCCCGCCGCTTCCAGCCGGCTGACCCCATCGGTGTAGGAGGTGAGCTGCGAGGGGATGAAGACCTGAACCATCAGAGCGGCGCGGCCACGACCGAATAGATCTCAGGCAGATGCTGGGCGATCGTGCGCCAGGAGCCGCCCTCGTCGTCGCTCATCCAGACCTCGCCATTGGTGGCGCCCAGGTAGAGGCCGAGTGGCGCGGCCCGGTCGGCGCAGAAGGCCTGGCGCTTGACGGTGAACCAGCCCTGCTGGGTGGGGAAGCCCGCGTCCTGGCGTTCCCAGTTCGCGCCGGCGTCGCGGGTCCGATAGACGGCCGGCTTGCCGCCCGGACTGGTGCGCGGCCAGACCTCGGTGCCGTCCATGGGAAAGACCCAGGCCGTATCGGCCTCTCGCGGATGGGGCACGATGGTGAAGCCGATGTCGCCGATCTCGGTCGGCATCGTCTGGCCGATCCGGTCCCACCGCTCGCCCGGTCGGTCCAGCCGGTAGATACCGCAGTGGTTCTGCTGCCAGATCCTGTCGGGCATGGTGGGGGCGAGCGCGATGTAGTGGGCGTCTTGGCCATACTCCGGATAGGGATCGGGCATGAAGTTGGCCTCGACCCCCTGGTTCAGCGGGGTCCAGTTGGCGCCCTGATCCAGGCTCTCGAACACCCCGCCGGTCGAGGTGGCGATGTACATGTGGGCGCGGTCGCGGGGATCGATCTGGATCTGGTTCAGCAGCGCCCCGTCCGGGGTTCCACCGTCCGCCGGGCACCAATTCCAGTACATAGGGTGGTCGTTGAAGCCGGCGACGCTGTCCCAGGTCGCGCCGCCGTCGGCGCTGCGGAACAAGCCGGGCGGCGAGGTTCCCGCCCACCAGACGCCGGGTTCGCTCGCGTGGCCGGGCTCCAGCCAGAAGCTGTGGTCCACGGCGCGCGCGGGGGCCGCGCCATTGGTCGCCGCCTTGGGGAAGGCCGGCGGCTGCTGGGCTTCGGCCCAGGTCTGCCCTCCATCGGTGGAGCGGAAGATGGTCGGTCCCAGATGCCCGGTTGATGCCGCCATCAGCAGCGTCTTCCCGTCGCGCGGATCGAGCACCAGGTGATTGACGATATGACCCAGGAAGATCGGTCCCTGGACCGACCAGGTTCGGCGCTGGGCGTCACTGCGGTAAATCCAGGCGCCCTTGCGGGTGCCGATGAGAAGCTGAACTGCGGCGGACATCGCGTCCTCCCTGTCAGGGTTTCTTGAGTTCACTCTACACGATGGGGCGGGATCAGTGGAAATCGCGACTACGGACCAGGCGGCCGGTGACGCGGTTGTGGATGCGCGGCGCCGGGCCGTCCTCCTCCTTCATTTCCGACAGCCGATGCGAAAGGTCGGTGAAGCGGCGGGCGACGACGTGGACCACATCGCTTTCGCTCTGGACCTGGCCGTGGACGACCAGGAAGGAAGAGGTCATGACCAGTCGGCGGTTGGCGTTGAAGGCGTCCTTCCAGACCACGATATTGGCGATGCCGGTCTCATCCTCCAGGGTCAGGAAGGTGACCCCCTTGGCGGTGCCGGGCCGCTGGCGCACCAGCACCAGACCGCCGACCGTGACCAGCTTTCGGTCCCGCACCCGCGTCAGTTCGCGTGCGGGAATGGCGCCCAGGCTGTTCAGACTGCCCCGGAAGAAGCCGACCGGATGGGCCTTTAGCGACAGGCTGGTGGTCCGGTAGTCCTCGGTCACCTCCTGCGGCAGGTTCATCAGCGGCAGCTCCACCTGATGCTCGACCACGCCCATGGCGGCCAGCAGGGGGGCGGTCTTCAGGCTGCCGGTTTCGTCGGCCAGCCCCTTCACCGCCCACAGCGCCTGGCGCCGGGTCAGGCCGAGGGAGGCGAAGGCGTCGGCCTCGGCCAGCAGTTCCAGCGACCGGCGCGACAGCCCCGCGCGGACCGCGAAGTCATCAATGCTGCGGACCCCTTCCTGGCGGGCGGCGACCAGGCGCTTAGCCTCCTCTTCGCTGAACCCCTTGATCTGCCGCAGGCCCAGCCGCACCGCGCGAAACCGTTCGTGATTGGGCGAGGCTTCCAGCGTGCAGTCCCAGTCGCTGGCCAGCACGTCGGGGCCGCGCACCTCGACCCCGTGTTGGCGGGCGTCGCGGACTAACTGGGCTGGCTGGTAGAACCCCATCGGCTGGCTGTTCAGCAAGCTGGCCAGGAAGGCGTCCGGCCAGCGCCACTTCACCCAGGCTGAGGCGTAGACCAGCAGGGCGAAGCTGATCGCGTGGCTCTCCGGGAAGCCATAAGAGCCGAACCCTTCGATCTGCTTGAAGCAGCGCTCGACGAATTCCGGATCGTAGCCCCGCCCTTTCATCCCCTCCAGGAACTTGGTCTCGTAGTCCCCGACATTGCCGTGGTGACGGAAGGTCGCCATGGACCGTCTCAGGCCATCGGCGTCGTCCTCGGTGAACTTGGCCGCCTCAATGGCGATCCGCATGGCCTGCTCCTGGAACAGCGGCACGCCGAAGGTCTTGCCGAGAATGGCTTCCAGCTCGTCCTGTGGATGTTCGGGACCCGGACGCGGATAGTCGATCAGGCTGCGGTCGTTCCGCCGCTGCAGATAGGGATGGACCATGTCGCCCTGGATCGGACCGGGGCGCACGATCGCCACCTCGACCACCAGGTCGTAGAATTTCTTGGGTTTCAATCGGGGCAGCATCGACATCTGGGCCCGGCTTTCCACCTGAAAAACCCCGACGGAATCAGCCTTGCAGAGCATGTCGTAGACGCCCGCCTGCTCCTGCGGAATGTGAGCGATGTCGGTGATCTTGCGTCCCACCATGGGGTCGTCTTCAGGGATCATGTCGAAGCTCTTCTTCAGAGCCGTCAGCATGCCCAGCGCCAAAACGTCGACCTTCATCAGGCCGATGGCGTCGATGTCGTCCTTGTCCCATTCGATGAAGGTGCGGTCCTTCATGGCGGCGTTGCCGATGGGCACCGTCTCGTCCAGCCGCCTCTGGGTCAGGACATAGCCGCCCACGTGCTGGGAGAGGTGGCGGGGAAATTTCAAAAGCTCGGTGGCCAGGCGTACCGCCCGGCGGATCTCGGGGTTGGTCGGGTCCAGGCCCGCCTGGGTCACATAGCTGTCGGGCACCTCCTCGCCCCAGCTTCCCCAGATGGTGTCGGCCAGGGCGGCTGTGACGTCTTCCGTCAGGCCCAGCGCCTTGCCGACCTGGCGGATCGCCATCCGCGGTCGGTAGTGGATGACGGTCGCCACGATGGCGGCGCGATCACGGCCGTAGCGGCGATAGACGTACTGCATCACCTCCTCGCGGCGGCTATGCTCGAAGTCGACGTCGATATCCGGCGGCTCGCCGCGCTGCTTGGAAATGAACCGCGAGAACAGCAGGTCCTGATCCTCCTTGGTTGGATCGACCGCCGTCACGCCCAGGCAGAAACAGACGCAGGAATTGGCCGCCGATCCCCGCCCTTGGCAGAGGATGTCTTGCTCCCGCGCCCAGCGAACGATGTCGTGGACGGTGAGGAAATAGTTGGCGAAGCCCAGATCCTCGATCAGGTCGAGTTCGTGCTGGATCGTCCGCCGCTCCTTCTCGCCCATCCCTTTTTCGAAGCGCCACTGCGCGCCCTCCCAGGTCAGGTCGGTCAGGTGCTGGATCGCGGTCTTGCCGGGCGGCACGGGTTCGTTCGGGTATTCGTACTTGAGCTGCTCAAGGTCGAACTCGATCCGCTCGGCGATGTCGACGCTGCGCTCGACCGCGCCGGGGAAGCGCTTGAAGAGCCGTTCCATCTCGACGGGGGATTTCAGATGCCGCTCGCCATTGGCCTCAAGCCGCAGGCCGGCGTCATGGATGGTGCAGGTCTCGCGGATGCACGTCAGTACGTCCTGCAGGTTCCGGCGGTCGGGACGGTGATAGAGGACGTCGTTGGTGGCGACCATTGGCGCGCCGGAGGTTTCGGCCAGCACCGCCAGCTTTGACAGTCGCTGCAGGTCCCGCGCGCCATAGGGCCGCGACGCCGCCAGCCAGACATCGCCGCTCAGATCGCCCGCGATCTGGCGCAGGCGGATTTCGAAGTCTTCGTCCAGCTTGGCGGGCGGTACGACGAGGATGAGTTGGCCTTCGGAATGGTCCGTGAAGTCCGCCCAGCGCAGGTCGCACTCGCCCTTTTCCGAACGAAGCTGGCCCACGGTCAGCAGCCGGGTCAGGCGGCCATAGGCTTCGCGATCGGTGGGATAACAGAGCAGGGACGGCGTGCCGTCGGCGAAGTCCAGGCGGCAGCCGGTCAGGGCCTTCACGGCCAGCGGCGTTCCCGCCAGCGCCTGCATCTGAGACCAGGCTCGCACCACCCCGGCCAGCGAGTTGCGGTCGGTGACGCCGATGGCCGCCATGCCCAGCACGCCCGCCTCGGTCACCAGTTCATGGGGATGCGAGGCTCCGCGCAGGAACGAGAAATTGGTGGTGGTCTGGAGCTCGGCGTAGCGGGTCATCGCGCCGCCTCTGGGGGAGCCGGCGGCGAAGCCGACTGAGGGGGCGAGCGCTTCATCCGAACACCCCGTGCAGCCACCAGCGGGCCTCAGAGCCGGCGCTGTAGAGGCCTTCGCGGAATATCCAGAAGCGCGCGCCGTCCTGGTCCTCGATCCGGTAGTAGTCGCGGACGTGGCTGACGCTCACCGTATCGATGTCGGCTCGCCACCATTCGGCGCTGATCCGTTCGGGTCCCTCGGCATAAAGGATGCGGTGGACGCGTTTGCGCCATTGGAACTGACGGGGGGGATCGTCGGGCACCAGGGCCATGACGTTTTCCAGCGGCTCAAATTGGCGGAACAGGCGCAGAGGGCGCGGCGCCTCCGGGTTCCACCCGGCGCCCATCGCCGCTTTCAGCGGCGCGGCCTGGCGGCTCGATTGTTCGGGAACGTGACTGGCCACCGGCACGGCTTTCCAGACCCGCCCCTCGCCCAGCCGGTTGGTCAGCCGGTCGACCAGCGGGGCGAGGCCGTCCTCGACCGCGGCCTCCGCGCCGGTGTCGAGCCGGACTTGGCGGCCGAAAACCGGCTCCACAGCCTCGGCTTCCAGGGTCACCACGTCGATCCCGAACCCCGGGTCGACGGTCTCCAGCTTGGGGGCCAGCAGCTTGGCGATGCGGGCCGGATCGCGTCCGGCCAGCGACAGGCCGATGGTCAAGGGAAAGGCCTTACCGTCCAGCCGGTGGAAGGCGATGACGAAGCGCTTGGCGCCCTGGCCCTCCTGCTCCAGCCGGGCGCACAGCTTGGCGGCGACGTCGAAGCTGACCCGTTGCAGGTCCTCCAGCGCGCTGATCGGCTCGAAGAAGGCCAACCGCGCGAACCAGGGATGCGGCGGGCGGCGGAAGGTCAGGGCCTCGTCGGCGCGGCCCATGGCCTGGTCCAGCCGGATCAGGGTCTGCTTGCCGAACCGGCGGGCCAGCGGCGCACGCGGCAGGCCGATGATCTGGAACAGCAACCGCAGGCCCAGCCGCTCCATCTGGGCCGCGGCCTGCGGCTCCAATCGCAGGGCTGCGGGCGGCAGATAGGCCAGCAGGTCGGCCTGGCCGTTCGGCGGGGCGATGATCTCCACGCCCTTGCCATGGTGGGCCAGGGCCCAGGCCGCGCCGGGCGTGTCAGCGATGGCGCAGCGGAAGTGCAGGCCGTTGGCGGCCAGGCGCGCTCGGAAGTCGGCCATCAGTTCAGCTTCCCCGCCCCACAGGTGCGAGACCCCGGCGATGTCGAGGAACAGGCCGTCGGGCGCATCGGGCGCTACGGCGGGGGAAAACCGCACGGCCCAGTCGACCAGGGCGGTCAGGGCGGCGGCGTCGGCCTCCGGTTCGGCCTCGGCGGTGACGAGCTCCGGGACCAGGGCCATGGCGTCGGTGGCCTTCTGGCCGGCGTACAGGCCGGCGGCGCGCGCAGCCTTGTCCACCGCCGCCAGCCGGCGCGCGCCCTTCACCGTTTCGATCAGGCCGAACGGCTCAGGCGGAGAGTCGGACGGGTTGCGCCGGCGCCAGTTGGCGATCGCCCAGTTCGGGGACCAGGCGCAGAGGATGCGGGCCATGTCCGGCCTCCCAGGTGAATGCGGTTTGGGCCTCCATCAGCCAGGCGCCGGTTCGGCCGCCCCGGCAGCGTTCCAGTTCGACCCGCCAGCGCGGGGGGCCGAGACCAAATTCCCCGGGTCCAGGTTCGCTGGCGGCCGGGGCGATCTTCCAGCGGGTGGCGGCCGCCGAGCCCGAGGCGGTCTTGCGTTCCTGGCCCCCATAGGGCCGGCGGCGGATCACGAAGCCGGTGGAGCCGCGTTTCTCGCAGGCCAGTTGCAGGCGACGGCCGGCGGTGAGGTCGACGGCCTCCACCTCGGCGAAGACGGCGGCGACGCCGACCGTGCCCAGGGCGTCCTCGGTAATCGCCAAGGCCTCGGCCTCGTCGCGGGCGCAGACCTGGATCAGCCGCTCGGCCGGAAAGCCCAACCCAGCCAGCCCAGGCGCAAACAGGTCGTCGCGCCGCAGCACCCAGACCGCTTCCCCGCGCCGGGCGAGCGGGGCGGCGACCAGGGCGGCGAAGGCGGCCGGCGAGGCGGCGGTCTCCACCTCCATCCCGGCTCCGGTGAACTCGTGCCATTGGCCCAGGGCCAGTCCGCCGCCCAGGAAACAGTCGTCGATCTGGGGCGCTCCAAACGGCAGGGATTCAGAGTCCGCCCGTCCGCCCGCCTCGAGGGCTGCGATCTTCGCCTTGAGCGCCGCCAGGCGGTCGTCGCGAAATCCGGACATCTCTGCTAGATCCTTTGTTCTTATTTTGTTCTAGAATTGGGGGCGAAAGAGTCAAGCACCTCACGGTGGAGTCGCCTTGACCTCGGCGCCGTCGCGCCGAATGCTCCCCGGCCGTCGGGTCAGGGGAAACGCCATGCTGCGAATGGGTGCGATTATCGTGGGCGTACTGGCCCTGGCCTCGGCCGCGCAGGCTCAAGACGTGACCGTGAAGGTCGAGAGCGGCGTGCTGGCCGGGACGCAGACCGACCGGGCGCGGATCTTCAAGAATGTGCCTTATGCGGCCCCGCCGGTGGGCGACCTGCGCTGGGCGCCGCCGCAGAGACCGCTGGCCTGGACCGGCGTGCGCGACGCCACCCAGAACGGTCCCTCCTGCCCGCAACAGATGAAGCCCGACGGTACGCCCAACGAAGGCAGCGCCAATGGGCCGGTCAACGAGGACTGTCTGCAGCTCAACGTCTTCGCGCCGCCAAAGGACAAGATCGACGGCAAGGCGCCGGTCATGGTCTGGCTTCACGGCGGCTCGCACCGGACCGGCGCGGGCTGGATCTACGATGGCCAGAACTTCGCCCGCGACGGGGTGGTGCTGGTTTCGATCAACTATCGCCTCGGCCCGCTCGGCTATTTCGCTCATCCGGCCCTGACCAAGACCGCCAGCAAGGCGTCGGTGGGCAACTACGGCCTGATGGACCAGATCGCCGCATTGGAATGGGTCCAGCGCAATATTGCGGCCTTTGGCGGCGATCCGAAGAACGTCACGGTCTTTGGTGAAAGCGCCGGCGGCATGAGCACGCTGGCCATCCTAGCCACGCCCAAGGCCAAGGGACTGTTCCAGAAGGCGGCCGTGCAGTCGGGCGGCGGGTGGTCCGCGCCAACCACCTTGGCTGACAAGGAAGCCGCCGGCGTCGCCGTCGCCGCCAAGCTCGGCCTGGAGAACGCTACGGCCGCCGAGTTGCGCGCGGTTCCGGCAGAGCGCCTGATCGCCGAGACCCTGACGGGCGACTACGGCCCGTTCGTCGATGGCCGCCTGCTGAAGGAGACCCCCTCCCAGGCCTTCGCCGCCGGGCGCGAGACCGACGTGCCGCTGATCATCGGCGCCAATTCCGGCGAGGACTCGCTGATGGGCCGCAGCCTTCCGAACGCTTCGGCTATGGCCGCCGCCATCCCCGCGCCCGCCAAGGCCGCTTATGCCAGCGAGGCGGCCAAGGGCGACGAAGCCTTGGTCCGCGCGGCCTTTGGCGACCGCTACATGGTCGCGCCGGCGCGCTGGATCGCCGCCGAGGCGTCGGGGGGCAAGCCGGCCTGGCTCTATCACTTCTCTTATGTCGGCTCGCGCTTCCGGCCGATGGGCGTGACCAGCGCCGCCCACGCCGCCGAGATCCAGTACGTCTTCGAATACTGGGGCCGGCGCACGCCCGAGAGCATGGTGGCGGCCGACGACAAGGCGATGGCCAAGTTGATGCATGGTTGCTGGGTCGCCTTCGCCAAGACCGGGGCGCCCCAGTGCGACATCGCCTGGCCTGCCTACGACCCGGCCCGGGACCAGTCGGTCGAGTTCGGCGCGCAAAGCGGCGTGCGCGACGGCTTCCGCAAGGGCCAGCTCGACGTCCAGCAGGCCGCAGCTCTGCCAACCTTGAGCTTGCCGGCGAACTGAATCGCTGGGCTCGGCGTTTCCTGACTCTGATCAGCTCCGCGGAGTCCGGACATGGCCACGCGCCCCACCTGGCAGGGTTATCTGCGCCTGTCGCTCGTCAGCTGTCCCGTGGCCCTCTACACGGCCACGTCGCGCAGCGCCGACGTCTCTTTCAACATGCTGCACAAGGCGACCCACAACCGCATCCGGATGATCCCCACCGACCCGGACACCGGGCCGGTCGAGCGCGCCGACATCGTCAAAGGCTACGAGATCGAGAAGGGCCGCTACGTCGTCGTCACTGACGAGGAGATCAAGAACGTGCGGTTGGAGACCACCCGAACCATCGACATCGAGCGGTTCGTCGACGAGGCGGAAATCGACCGGCTCTACTGGAACGATCCCTACTTTCTCGCCCCCGACGGCGAGATGGCGGTCGAAGCCTTCAGCGTCATCCGCGAGGCCATGAGCGGGGCGGGGAAGGTGGCGCTCGCCCGCGTGGTCATGCACCAGCGTGAACGGGTGATGGCGCTGGAGCCGCGCGATCAGGGCATCGTCGCCTATACCATCCGCTCCAACAAAGAGGTGCGCGATCCGGCCGAGTTCTTTGGAAGCATTCCCGACGTGAAGGCGGACGCCAAGATGGTCGCCATCGCCGAGAAGATCATCGACCAGCTCGAGGGGCCGTTCGACCCCAGCGAATTCACCGACCGCTACGAGACCGCGTTGCGCAAGCTGATCGCCGAGAAGGAAAAGAACCACGGCGTCACCGCGCCGGTCGCCGAGCCCAAGGAGGCCGAGGTCATCGACCTGATGGAAGCCTTGCGCCGCAGCCTGGGCGAGGGTGGCACGCGGCGGAAGACCACGCCCCGCGCCGCCGAGAAAAAGCCCGCCGCACGAAAAACGCCCGCTCGGAAGCGGGCGTCTTAAGGACTTTTCTCATCTCCCCAGCGGGGAGAGGAACGTCACTACTGGAACATGCCGACGATGACCGAGGCGATCAGGCCGGTGGCGGCGGCGGTCAAGACCACGTCGTTGTCGACGCGGGTGTAGTAGTAGCCGCGCGGCGGGGCGCGCAGGCCGTAGTGACGATAGTCGACGCGGTAGCGGTCGGCCCGGTAGGCCGGCGGCAGACGGTCGCCGCGGTTCCAATGGCGATAGGTGTAGCCGCTGGGGCGTTGATAGGCCGAGGCGCGGTACTTGCGATCGGCCTTGCGGACGTCGCGATCATACTTGCGTTCGGCCTTGTCCATGCGGCGGTCGTATTGCTGCTCGACGCGGCGGTCGTCGCGGTGATCGCGATGATCGTTGCGGTAGGGCTGGGTGTTCGCCGCCCCGGCGCCGGCCAGGACGGACAGGGCGACGGCGGCGGTCAGGATCTTTTTCATGGCGATCTCCTACTCAACTGTTGGAGACATCATGAGGGGTGGGCGCTGAGCCGAAGCTGAACCGTTCGGTTTGGGTTAGGTTCATCTTCGCGCCCCAGATGGGGCGGGTTTGTTTCAGCCGAGACGCTTGATGGCGGTTTCCAGCGATCTTTCGCTCTGCGCGTAGTCGGCCCAGGCGGTGGTTTTCTTGAGCAGGGCCGGCGCGGTGCGGATGGTGTAGCGCAGCGGATCGAGCCCCGCCTTCACCTGGCTCCAGTTGAGCGGGAAGGAGACGGTGGCGCCCTCTCTAGCCCGCGGCGACAACGGCGCCACGGCGGTGGAGAGCCGGTCGTTGCGCAGGTAATCCAGGAAAATCCGCCCATTGCGCAGCTTCTTGGCCATGTTGACCACGTAACGGTCCGGCTCGTCGGCCGCCATCTGCTCGCAGAGCTTCTTGGCGAAGGCCTTGGCGGTCGGCCAATCGAGTTTTCCCTGCGGCGGGCTCAGCGGCGTCACGACATGAAGGCCTTTGCCGCCTGTGGTCTTGCAGAAGGCGGTCAGCCCGACTTCCTCCAGTCGGTCGCGCACGTCGCGCGCGGCCGCGACCACATCGTCGAAGGTCACGCCGGGGCCGGGATCGAGATCGAAGATCAATCGGCCGGGGATCTCCGGCTCATGCGGCCGGCAGTTCCAGGGGTGGTATTCGGTCGCCCCGATCTGGGCCAGGGCCGCCAAGGCCTCGACCTGGTCGACCTGCAGATAGGCCGCATGATCGCCGCTGACCTCAACCTGGTTGATCAAGGGGGACGATCCCTTGCCCGCATGGCGTTGGAAGAACTGCTCGCCGCCGATGCCGTCCGGCGTCCGGATGATCGAGCAGGGGCGCCCTTCGATATGCTCCATCATCCACGGACCGATCTCTTCCAGATACCGCGCCAGTTCGAGCTTGGTCACCGGCTCGGGGGAGTCCGCCGAGTTCGGCCACAGCGCCTTGTCGGGGCTGGAGATGGTCACGCCCATGACGACGGGTTCGCCCATGCTGGACTTTCCTTTCCGGGCCGCTGGACGCGGCGTGGGTTCGGCAAGTTCGATGTCTTCGGCCGCCGCGGGCGTTTCGGCCTCAACTTCCCGGGCGGGCTTGTCTTCGCGCAGGCCCTTGAAGGCCGCCTGGCGAATATTGCCGTCGTTGCTGAAGCCAGCGAACGCGATCTCGGCGACCAACTCGGGCTTGGCCCAATGGACATTCGCCGCCTTGGGCGGGGCGTTGGCGCCCTTGAACGGGCTGGTGCGGCTGGCCACGGCCTCCAGTTTCGGCAGCACGCGGGCGACCGTCTCGCGTCCAAAGCCCGTCCCGACCCTGCCGACATAGGCAAGCTGCCCGTCGCGGTAGACGCCGGCCAGCAGCGAGCGAAGCTGGCCCTTGTCGCCGGTCCAGCCGCCGATCACCACTTCCTCACCGGCCCGGCACTTGGCCTTGGTCCAGCTTTCCGAGCGACCCGAGCGATAGGCGGCGTCCAGGCGCTTGGAAATGATGCCTTCCAGGTTCAGCCGACAGGCCGATTGCCACACCGCCTCGCCGGAGGTTTCGAAGTGCTCGACATACCGGATCCGGGGATCATCGCCCTGCAGCACCAGCTTCAGGGCCTCCTTGCGCTCGCGCAGCGGCAGGCCGCGCAGGTCGGCTCCGCCGCCGAACAGCAGATCGAACGCGAAATAGATCAGATCGTCCGTCTTCTCTTCCGCCAACGCCGCCTGCAGCGCTGAAAAGTTCGGTTGGCCGTCGTGGTCCAGGGCGACCGCCTCGCCGTCGAGGATGCAGTCGGGCAGGTTCGAGGCGGCGGCCGCGATCGCAGCAAAGCGCTCTGTCCAGTCCAGGCCCTTGCGGGTGCGGACCACGGCCTTGCCGCCCTCGACGCGCAGTTGCAGGCGATAGCCGTCAAACTTGACCTCATGGCCCCAGCCAGTCCCGTTTGCCGGACGTTCGACCGACTTGCAGAGTTGCGGTTCGATGAAGCGGGGCAGGGCCGCGGGGCTGAGTTTCGGCGCGGGCGGGGCGGCCAGCGGCTTGGGCGGCGGCGCGGCCGATCTCGGTTTGCTCTGCCAGACGTCGTCGGCGCGGGCCTTGGTCTTGCTCGCCTTCATGAACGGCGTTGGGCCCTTGCCCTTGCCTTCGGCGATGGTCTCCATCGCTCGGCCGGAGGCGACCGAGGTGGCGTTCTCGGTCAGCAATGCGTCTGCGTCGCCCTCGCGGGCGAACTCGTCGCGATGCTTGATCAGCAGCCAATTGTTGCGCTTGCCGCCGTTGCGATCGTGCTTCATCCGTACAAGGACAAAACCGCCGTGCAGGCGGTCGCCTTCTAGCACGATCTTCAGGTCGCCCTTCTCAAGCCCCTCATGCGCGTCGGTTCCGGGCTCCGGAGCCCAGTAGCCACGGTCCCACAGCATGACCGATCCGCCGCCATACTGCCCCTTGGGGATCGTGCCTTCGAAGTCGCCATAGTCGAGCGGGTGGTCCTCGACCTCGACGGCCAGCCTACGATCGTGTGGGTCTAGGGAGGGGCCCTTGGTCACGGCCCAGGACTTGAAGACCCCGTCCAGTTCCAGACGAAAGTCGTAGTGAAGCCTCGTCGCCGCGTGCTTCTGGACCACGTAGCGCAGCTGCTTCGAGGGCTGGGCTTTCTCCCGGCCGCTGGGCTCCGCCGTCCGGGTAAAGTCTCTCATGGACTGATAGCGGGCGAGCTTGTTCGCCATAGAGCGGTCCCTCGGCGGCTTTGCGGTGGGCGCCCGTCCGGATGGCGGCGAGCGCGCCTACATAGGCGTCCCGCCAGGCGGTGACGTCTTCACGCTGAACGTTGTCGAAGAGAGCGCGCCAACGCTCGATTCGCTCCACCAGCTCCATGTTGAGCGCCCGGTTCAGGGCCTCGGCGATGTCCTCGGGGCTGTTCGGATTGATCAGCAGGGCCTCGGGCATCTGGTTGGCGGCGCCGGCGAACCGCGACAGCACCAGCACGCCGGGATCTTCAGGATCCTGTGCGGCGACGAATTCCTTGGCGACCAGATTCATGCCGTCGCGCAGCGGCGTCACCAGCCCGACCTTGGCGGCGCGATAGACGCCGGCCAACTCGTCGCGGCGATAGTTACGGTTCACATAGCGAACCGGGTTCCAGTCGATGTCGGCATATTCGCCGTTGATGCGGCCCGACAGGGCGTCCAGCCGGCCGCGGATCTCCTGATAGGCTTCGACGCTCTCGCGGCTGACCGGCGCGATCTGGAGCATCAGCACCTCGCGGCGCAGGTGGGGGTGATCGGCCAGCAGTCGTTCGAAGCCGAGGAACCGCTCCTCCAGCCCCTTGGAATAGTCGAGCCGGTCGACGCCGACGATCATCTTGCGGAAGGCGGTATGGGCCGTCATCACGTCATAGGTGCGGTGCGCGCGCTCCGAATTGACCATCTCGCCGAACTCGGCGGCGTCGATGCCGATTGGGAAGTCGCCAACCTGCACGGTCCGACCAAAGGCGCGAAGGGTGTTCAGGCCCACCGTCACGCCCTCAGCCTCGCTCAGCACATATTCCTCGAACGCCTGGCGGTATTCCGGAGTCTGGAACCCGATCAGGTCATAGGCGAACAGGGCCTCCACCAACTTCTTGTGGCGGGGCAGGGTGGTGATCAGCTGATGGGCCGGCCAGGGGATATGCAGGAAGAAGCCGATCCGGTTTTTCACGCCCAGGCGACGCAGCTCGCGCGCCATCGGGATCAGGTGATAGTCGTGGATCCAGATCAGGTCGTCGGGCTCGATCAGTGGCCGCAGGGTTTCAGCGAACCGCCGGTTCACGCGCTCATAGCCTTCGTCGAACGAGCGATCGTAGGCGGTGAGGTCCTGGCGATAGTGGAACAGCGGCCACAGCGTCTTGTTGGCGTAGCCGTTGTAGTACTCGTTGAGGTCGGCCTCCTCGAGGTCGACGGTGGCGACGGTCACGCCTTCGACGCGCTGCAGGTTCAGGTGGCCCGTGAACTCCGGCGTGGTCTTCCCGCTCCAGCCGAACCACAGGCCTGAATACTCGCGAAGCGCCGCGGCGAGCGCCATGGCCAGGCCGCCAACGGTTTCATCGCCCTTGCCGGTGGGCGGGTTGACGCGATTGGAGACGACGATCAGCCGGCTCATTCTGCGGCCTCCAGCCAGGTGAGGGCCGCTTCGACGCCCTCCATCCGATAGGTCGCGGTGGTCTTGCGCTCTGGGCCGACCAGGATCCCGTAGCCGCCCAGTTGCCGAGCGGCGAAGAAGCCGTGCTCGTCGGTCAGGTCATCGCCCAGGAAGATCGGCTGGGCGCCGCGGAACGGCTGCTCGGTCATGAAGGCGCGGATCGAGTCGCCCTTGCTGGCGCCTGGGGTGCGCAGTTCGACGACCATGTCGCCGGGTTGGAGGGTGAGGCCGGTGAGCGTGGCGATCTTCTCGGCCAGGTCGATGACCTCCTGCGCCCGGTCCGGCGCCTGGCGGTAGTGCATCGTCAGACTCAGCGACTTGTCCTCGACCAGCAGGCGCGGATCGCGCACCGCGAATTCGCGCAACGCCCTTCGCGCGGTGGTCAGGCCGGGATGCGGCGCAGCCTCGCCGATCACGCCGTTGGCGTCACGGCGGACAAGGCCGTGGATAGCGGCGACGCAGGTCACCCGGTTTTCCAGGATGTGATCGATTTCCGAGAGCGAGCGACCGCTTACGACGGCCAGACGGCCGTTGAGACGTGTCCCCAGCTTTTGCAGCAGGTCAGTGCGGCGCGGATCGGGGCGCACATCTTCCGGACGCTCGGCGATGGGCGCCAACGTGCCGTCCAGATCGAGAAATAGTGCGGCGCCATTCAGCGCCAGTCGTGCGGGGGGCCTACTCAGCCCGATGCTCAATTCGTCTAAGCTCATGTGTACTTTCGTCCGGCGACCACCAGGAACGCCCGCGGCGCCGGTTCGATCCAATTTCCTTGGGCTCAACGGAATGAACCCGTGAGAAGGACTTGACGTTGCATCCCCGAACGCAGCTATGCGCGCTGATAAGTGCAATCTCGCGAAAAGGTGACACCGATGGCAGAGCAGCCTCTCGCCGATGTGATCGTTCTGTTCGGCGGCACGGGCGATCTCGCCCAGAAAATGCTCTTCCCCTCGCTGTACTTCCTGGACGCCGATGGCTTCCTGGTGGACGGGTTCGCGATTATCGCCACGGCGCGCGCCGAGATGAGCCGCGAGGCCTTCATCGCTGAGGTGAAGGAATCGGTCGGGTCTCGCGCGGGGCCCGCCGGGCTGGACGCCAAGGTCTGGGCGCGGTTCGAGAAGCGCCTCGATTATGTCGGGGCCGACGCCACGACGCCGGAAGGCGCGGCGGAGTTGAAGGCCGCGCTCGGCGAGGCGCGCATTCCGATCTTCTATCTGGCGCTGTCGCCCAGCATCTACGGCCGCGTCTGCGCCGCCCTGTCCCAGGCCGGGCTGGCGACCCCCAAGACGCGCATCGTGCTGGAGAAGCCGATCGGTCGCGACCTCGAGAGCTCGAAAGTCATCAACGGCGCGGTGGCGCAGGTCTTCCCTGAAGACAGCATTTTCCGCATCGACCACTACCTGGGCAAGGAGACGGTCCAGAACCTGCTGGCGTTGCGTTTCGCCAACACCCTGTTCGAGCCGCTGTGGAACAACCTGACCATCGACCACGTGCAGATCACCGTGGCCGAGACCGAGGGGGTCGGCGACCGCTGGCCCTATTACGACGAGTATGGCGCGCTGCGGGACATGGTGCAGAACCATATGCTCCAGCTGCTGTGCCTCGTGGCCATGGAGCCGCCTTCCGACATGGAGCCGGACTCGGTCCGCGACGAAAAGGTCAAGGTTCTGCGCTCGTTGCGCCCGGTCACCCGCGCCGACGTCCAGACCGTGAGCGTCCGGGGCCAGTATGCGCCAGGGGTGTCGGGCGGCGCTTCGGTGGGGGGGTACGAGGCCGAGCGCGGCCAGCCGACCAACACCGAAACGTTCGTGGCCCTGCGTGTCGACATCGACAACTGGCGTTGGGCCGGCGTGCCGTTCTTCCTGCGGACCGGCAAGCGCCTGCCTGAGCGCCGCACCCAGATCGCCATCCAGTTCAAACCGGTGCCGCACTCGATCTTCGACGGCGCGGCCAAGGCGGACCTCGCCGCCAACCGCCTGGTCATCGACCTGCAGCCGGACGAGGACATCGAACTGCTGCTGATGAACAAGGCGCCGGGGCTGTCGGAGCGCGGCATGCGGCTGCAATCCCTGCCGCTCTCGCTGTCGCTGGCCAAGGCCTATTCCGGCCCTAACGCCCGGCGGCGCATCGCCTATGAGCGGCTGATCCTCGACGTCATCCAGAACAACCGCACGCTCTTCGTGCGCCGGGATGAGGTGGAGCGCGCCTGGGAGTGGATCGACGGCGTCGCCGAGGCCTGGCGGGAGTCAGGCATGGCGCCCAAGCCCTATGCGGCCGGCAGTTGGGGCCCGGCGGGCGCCTTCGCCTTGATCGAGCGCTCGGACCGCGCCTGGTACGACTGAGCTGCGTCTCGACGTCCCGGCGCAGTCGCCCCAGGGACGTCAGCGCAATCTAACCGGCGAACGCCAAGTCGGAGCGGCGGTCGAAGTTATAACTCCAAGTCAGCGGCGGTCCACTTCCGACTGGAAGGCCGGGTCCCTGTCTGAGAGGCGCGAAACGCGCCTTCGCGCCGAACAAGGCGCCAAGCTCCCACTTTCGGTTATCAATGATAACCTATATTGATTTCGATCAAGGAGCCGAGCTGAGCGGGACGCAACCCTCTTGGCGACGTGAAAAGCGGACATAACCGCCAACAACAAAAGACGGGACCGATGACAGGGACGGATACGCTTGCGGCCAAGGCCAAGACTCAACATTTCGACGTCATTATCGTCGGGGCGGGCATTTCGGGGATCGGCTCGGCCTATCACCTGATCCAGCAAAGTCCGGGGACGAGCTTCACGGTGCTGGAGAGCCAGGAGAGCTTCGGCGGCACCTGGCACACCCACCGCTATCCCGGCATTCGTTCCGACAGCGACCTCTACACCTTCGGCTACCGGTTCAAGCCGTGGAAGGGCACGCCGATCGCCACGGCTGAAGAGATCCTGAACTATATGGGCGAGGTGATCGACGACCACGATCTGGCCCGCCACATTCAATACAAGACCAAGATCACCTCGGCGCGGTGGTCGAGCCAGGACAACCTTTGGACGCTGGAGACGGTGCGGACCGACACCGGCGAGACCGGTTCCTTCACCACCAACTTCCTGTGGATGTGCCAGGGCTACTTCCGTCATTCCGAGGGCTACACGCCCGAATGGCCGGGGATGGAGACCTACAAGGGTCTGATCGTCCACCCGCAGACCTGGCCCGAGAACCTCGACTACAAAGGCAAGAAGGTCGTCGTCATCGGCTCAGGCGCCACGGCCGCAACCCTGGTCCCGGCCATCGCCGCCGATGTCGCGCACGTCACCCTGCTGCAGCGCTCGCCGACCTATTTCATCCCGGGTCGCAACGCCAACGAACTGGCCGATACCCTGCGCGAGCTGGATATCGACGAGAACTGGGTCCACGAGATCGTCCGCAAGAAGATCCTGTTCGACCAGGCCGCCTTCACTCGACGGGCGCTTGAGGAGCCGGAGGCGGTCACCAAGGACCTGCTGGCTGGGGTCCGCGCCTTCCTGGGCGAGGACTACGACGTCGATAAGCACTTTACGCCGCGCTATCGGCCGTGGCGCCAGCGCATCGCCTTCGTCCCGAACGGCGACCTGTTCCAAGGTATCGCCTCGGGCAAGGCCTCGGTGGTCACCGATGAGATCGAAGCCTTCACCGAGAAGGGCATCCTGCTGAAGTCGGGCGAGACGCTGGAGGCCGACATCATCGTCACCGCCACCGGCTTCGACCTCAATGTGCTGGGCGACATCGATTTCCACATCGACGGCAAGCCGCTCGATTTCTCGCAGACCGTGAACTACCGCGGCATGATGTTCACTGGCGTGCCGAACCTGATCTGGGTGTTCGGCTATTTCCGCGCCAGCTGGACGCTGCGCGCCGATCTGATCGGCGACTTCGTGCCGCGCCTGCTCAACCACATGAAGGCCAAGGGCGCGAAGCGCGTGGTTCCAGCCCTGCGTCCTGAGGACAAGGACATGGCTCTGGAGCCGTGGATCGATCCGGAGAACTTCAATCCTGGCTACCTGATGCGCGGCATGCACCTGCTGCCGAAGAGCGGGAACAAGCCCGAGTGGCGCCATACCCAGGACTATTGGGCGGAGAAGGACGACCTGCCGGCCATCGACCTCGACGACAAGGCCTTCGTCTACGAGTGATCAGCAGCTCCGCGCCGGCGTGTCCGGCGCGGAGCTAGTTGCACAGGCCAGACGTTCCGTCGTCCAGGTCCAGCCGGAAGCACTGACGTTCGCCGCTCTCGCAGTCGGTCAATTGGACCTGGATCTCGCCGTTTGCGTCGGCGTTTGGCCGCCATCGCTCGATGAAGGCGAAGGCTGCGTCCTCGAAGCTCTCGCCATAGACTTCATGCGTCGCCTTGCGATCCTCGTCGGCCGCGTGGGCCTCGAAGCGTCGAAGGACTTCGGTCATGTCTCTCATGGGCCGCCCTTTCAGCGTCACCCAGTAGGAATCCATGATTCGGCAAAAGGATTCAGCGCACCGACGACCAGGGCCGCGACAGCATGGTCGCGCAGTTGATCAGACCGACCAGCGAATAGGTCTGCGGGTAGTTGCCCCATAGCTCGGCGCCGTCGAAGGCGATGTCCTCCGACAGCAGGCCCGCGGCGGTGCGCCGGTCCAGCATCTCCTCGAACAAGGTCCGCGCCTCTTCCGAGCGCCCCGACAGGTGCAGGGCCTCGATCAGCCAGAATGTGCAGATGTTGAAGGCGGTCTTCGGTTCGCCGAAGTCGTCCGGGATGGCGTAGCGCAGCATGTAGGGGCCGCGTCGCAGCCCCTTTTCGACCGCTGCGATGGTGGCGGCCATGCGGGGATCCTCGGGGCTGACAAAGCGCACGTCGACCAGCTGCAGCAGGCTGGCGTCCAGCTCGTCCCCGCCGAAGGTCGCGGCGAACCGTCCAAGGTCCTTGTTCCAGGCCTTTTCCTCGATAGTCGCACGGACAGTGGCGGCCCGGTCGTTCCAGAAGGCGGCGCGCTCCTGCAGGCCGAGCTTGGCCGCCGCATTGCCCAGCCGGTCGCAGGCCGCCCAGCACATCACCGCCGAATAGGTATGGACGTTTTCGCGGCCCCGGAACTCCCACAGGCTGGCGTCGGGCTGGTCGTGCAGCTCGAACGCCCGCTCGCCGACCGGCTCCAGACTACAGAAATCCTCCACCGTCGCGGGGCGGAACAGCCGCTCGTCGAAGAAGGCCTGCACGGTCGACAAGATAATCTGTCCGTACACGTCATGTTGCAGGTGCTCATGCGCCTGGTTGCCGACCCGCACCGGTCCCATGCCGCGATAACCGGCCAGATGCTCGGCGAAGCGTTCGGTCAGCGAGGGCTCCAAGCCGACGCCATAGAGCGGCTGCACATGGCCGCCCTTCGAGCGGTCGACGATATTGCGCAGGTAGCCGAGATAGTTTTCCAGCATGTCGGCGGCGCCCAGCCGGTTGAGCGCCTGGACCACGTAATAGGCGTCGCGCAGCCAGCAGTAGCGGTAGTCCCAGTTGCGTTGGCTGCCCTCGTGTTCGGGGATCGAGGTGGTCAGGGCCGCGACGATGGCGCCGGTTTCCTCATGCGCGCAAAGCTTGAGGGTGATCGCCGCGCGGATCACCGCCTGCTGCCATTCCAGGGGCACCGACAAGGTTCGGACCCAGCCGCGCCAATAGGCGGTGGTCTCCTTGAGCATTCGTTCGGTCGTAGCGGTCAGATCGGCGTCGAACCCCTCGTCGGGCCCAAGGAACATCGAGACCGGTTCCTCCAGTCGGAACGACCGCTCGCTGCTGATGTGGGAGATCGGCGCGTCGGTCGTCATGCGCAGGGTCATCTCGCCGCCGACGAAGCGAATGTGGTTGGAACCCGAGGTGCGGTCCGCCGCCCGCTCGCCCCAGTTCACGGTCGGGCGCAACTTGATGCGGATTTTCGGGACGCCGGCGACCGGCCGGACGAGGCGGATGAAGGCGACCGGCCGATAGATCCGACCGAACTGCCGATAGCGCGGGCAGAAGTCGATCACCTCGGCCACGGCGCCGGCCTTGTCGGTGATCTCGGTCACCACGATCGGGGTGTTGCGCAGATAGCTTTGTCGGACGCTGACCTGGTCCTCGAGCTCCACGCCCCAGTAGCCCTGGGCGTCGGCGTGCTCGTCCGGATCGCCGTTGAGCAGGGCCGAGAACACCGGATCGCCATCGACCCGCGGCACGCAGGCCCAGACCAGCCGGCCGGCCCGATCGATCAGGCCGCTGGCCGCGCAGTTGCCTATGGGGAAGAGGTCGAGGCTTTGGGTCATCAGGCTGCAATCCGCGAAGCTGGCTTCGGTTCAGGAAAGAGCCGCGCAAAGGCGGCGGCACTGGGGCGGTCGGGCGCGATCATGACGCCCAATCGGGAAAGGTTCGCCATGTCGTCGCGTTTGACCATATTGCGCTGGCCCGGCCTCGCGTCGGCGGCGAACGGGTATAGACACCGGTTACCGAGGCACTTCACGGAGGTCAGATGATCCGCGCCCGCCGCGCCCGCATTGTCGCCACGCTCGGCCCCGCCAGCCGCGATGCGTCCAAGGTCATCGAGCTCGCTACGGCCGGCGCCGATGTCTTCCGCGTGAACTTCAGCCATGGGACGCATGAGGACCACGCCCGCACGATCGCCAATGTGCGCGCCGCCGAGGTCGCCCTGGGTCGACCACTGGCCGTGCTGGCCGACCTGCAAGGCCCCAAGATCCGCCTTGGCGAATTCGCCGACCGCACCATCCGTCTGAAGGAGGGGCAGGACTTCCGCCTCGACACCTCGCCCGAGCCTGGGGACGCCTCGCGGGTGCGCGTGCCGCTGGTCGAGGTGTTCGCCGCCTTGGCGCCGGGCTCCGACATCCTGCTGGACGATGGCCGGGTTCGGCTGAAGGTCCGGCGCTGCGGCCCCGATTTCGCCGACACGGTGGTGATCTCCGGCGATCAGCTCTCCGACCACAAGGGGCTCAACCTTCCCGGTCATGCGATTCCGGTTCCTGCGCTCACGCCCAAGGATCGTGAGGACCTGAACTTCGCGCTGCAGGAGGGTGTCGATTGGGTGGCCTTGTCCTTCGTGCAGCGCGCCTCCGACATGGCCGAGCTGCGCCAGATCGTTCAAGGGCGCGCAGCCGTGCTGGCCAAGATCGAAAAGCCCGCCGCGCTCGAGGCGCTCGATGAGATCCTCGATCTTTGCGAGGCGGTGATGGTCGCGCGCGGCGATCTTGGCGTGGAACTCAATCCGGAGGACGTCCCGGTGGTGCAGAAGGCGCTGATCCGCGCCGCCCGTACCCGGGGCATTCCGGTGATCGTCGCGACCCAGATGCTGGAATCGATGATCCACGCCCCGACCCCCACGCGGGCCGAAGCCTCCGACGTGGCGGGCGCGGTCTATGAGGGGGCGGACGCGGTGATGCTGTCGGCGGAGACCGCGGCCGGGGAGTATCCGGTCGAGGCGGTGACGATCATGAACCGCATCCTGGCCCGGGTGGAGCGCGACCCGCGCTGGCCTGAACTGATGGCGGCCGAGTACCCGGTCGAGGACGCCGACGCCGACGCCCTGGTCGCGGCCGCCCACCGCGCCGCCGAGATCGCCTCCACCGCCTGCATCGCGGCCTTCACGACCACCGGGCAGACGGCCCTGCGGCTCGCGCGCGAGCGGCCGCTGCAACCGACCCTGGCCCTGACCCCTCACCTGAAGACCGCGCGCAAGCTGGCCCTGGCCTGGGGCGTGGAGGCGCGGGTCGTGCCCGACCTTGCCGATCCGGAGGATCTCGCCCGCGTCGCGGTGGAGCAGGCGGTGGCGACCGGGCTGGCGACGCCGGGCCAGCGGGTGATCATCCTGGCGGGCCTGCCGATGGGATCGCCGGGCGCGGCCAATATCCTGCGGATAGCCCATACGCCCCGTCGATAGGTCTAACGCACCCGCACTGGGACGCCGGTCGGACCGCGGCCCTGGACATCGATCCGGCGGCCGGCGTGTTCGAACAGGAGGTCGACCTTCTCGTCGCCGATCCTCAGCCCGTCGATCTCCAACCGGTCGATACCGATCGGCAGACGGGGATCGGAGACCCGCACCTCGCGGTTCCAGCCATCGATGGTGACGCCCAGGCAGGCTTGCAGCATCATGAAGATCGAGCCGGCCGCCCACGCCTGGGGAAGGCAGGCGACCGGATAGGCGACAGGTGGCTCGCCGGCCATGCGCGGGAAACCGCAGAACAACTCCGGCAACCGCATCTCGAACGTGTTGGCCGTCTCGAACAGGCCCGAGGTCAGGCTGACTACGCCGTCGCGTTCGCCATACCGCGACAGGCCCATGGCGCAGATCGCGGTGTCGTGCGGCCACACCGAGCCGTTGTGATAGCTCATCGGGTTGTAGCGCGGCTCGCCGGTGGCCAGGGTCCGCACACCCCAACCGGAATCGAAGGCCGCGGACATCAGCTGCTGGGACACCTTGCGGGCGCGCTCGCGGCTGGGCAGACCGCAGAACAGCAGGTGCCCTGGATTGCTGGTTCGCACGCGGCAGAGCTCGCCGTCGCCGTCGATGGCGATACCGTAAGTGCCCAGGTCCTCCATCCAGAAGCGCCGCTCCACCGTCTCGCGGATCTGTTCGGCGCGGGCGGCCCAATGGGCGGCGTTGTCCTGGTCGCCGCGATGATGGGCCAGCTTGGCCATCGCACGATAAGCGGCGAAGGCGTAGCCCTGGACCTCGACCAGGGCGATCGGCCCATTGGGGAACCGGCCGTCGGCGTGGAAGACGCTGTCCTCGCTGTCTTTCCAGCCCTGGTTGGACAGTCCCGAGTCCTTGCCGCGCTTGTAGTCGATCAGGCCGTCGCCATCGGAATCACCGAACTGCTCGATCCAACGGATCGCGCCGGTCAGGGCCGGCCACAGGTCGTCGATCAGCGCCAGGTCGCGGGTGCGCTCGGCATAGGCGCCGGCCAGGGCCACGAACAAGGGCGTGGTGTCGACCCCGCCGTAGTAACGGGCGAACGGCACCTCGCCCAAGGCGGGCATCTCGCCCTTGCGGGTCTCGTGCATGATCTTGCCGGGCGCGGAGTCGCGGAAGGCCGAGACTTCCTCGGCCTGATGCGCGGCCAGATAGGTCAGCACGCCCTTGGCCAGCGATGGCTCGAACCACAGGATCTGCCAGGCGGTGATGATCGCGTCGCGCCCGAAGGCGGTCGAGAACCAGGGGATGCCGGCATAGGGATAGGGGCCGGTCTCCATGCGGGTGGTCAGAAGGGCGAGGTCCGCCCGCGACTTCTCCAGCCACTCGTTGAACAGCCGGCCAGAGCTTTTGATCCGCGCCCCATGGCGGCGGCGGGCGCGCATGTCCCAGCGGGCGCGGGCGGCGGCGTAGCGGAAGCGTTCGCGGCTGGGGACCGCGCCGTTGTGCGCCCCGACCTCCAAGTACAGCTCCAACCGGCCTTCGGGCTGCAGCGAGTACATGTAGTCGGCGCGTTGGCCCGCGATCCTGCCCGGCGGGTCGGAGAACGAGATCACGCTGGTGCGTTCGACGTTGTCCAGGCCCTCATAGCGGAAACGGACGCTGCGGCCGTCGACTTCTGGCGGATGGATCAGGCCGCGCTGGGTGCGGCGCATGCCGCGCACCTCGAACATGTCGCGGAAGTCGGCGCCAAACTCCAACGACAGCGGCAGCAGCACCACGTCGCGGCTGTAGTTCATGCAGCAGATGCGCTCGTACAGCCGCTCCTCCCACAGGAACCGCTTACGCTCGACATGCAGTACGCCGGGCGGGCCCACCGGTCCCCCCGGGGCAGGCAGCGCCTGGTTCGCTCCGTGCGATGTGAAGAACACGTTGTCCTGCGCGATCGCCGCCGACAGCAGCGAGGGTGGTTGCCCCCCCAACAGCAGGCGGAAGCGCGACAGGATGCGAGTGTCGTTGTGGAACAGGCCGTCGCCCGTGCCCACGATGTCGCCGAACGCGTCGGCGACCACGAAGGTGTCCTTGTCCTTCAGGGCGAAGAGGCGGTGCGGAACACGGGGCTCCCCGGTCTCTCCCAATTCGATGTGTGCGTCCGGCGCAGGCGCGAGATCGTCCATCCCTGTCCTCAACCGTTAGCCCCGCCCTTAACCATTGGCGACGAGGGCGATGTCGGGTCGGGTCACGCCTTGGTTGGCGTAGAGATCAAGGTAGCGCCGGGCCATGGCGGTCGCCGAGAAGCGTTCGTCAAATCTGCGCCTGACGTCCCGGCGGTTCAAGCTTGCGGTGCGACCGACCGCGGCGACGGCCTCGTCCTCATTGCTGACGATGAAGCCGGTGACGCCGTCCTCGATCACCTCAGGAACCGAACCACAGCCATAGGCGACCACAGGCGTGCCGCAGGCCATCGCCTCGATCATCACCAGCCCGAACGGCTCTGGCCAGTCGATCGGGAACAGTAGCGCCTGCGCGTCGCCCAGGAACCCCGACTTGGCCTCGTCGCCGATCTCACCCACGAATTCGATGAGGTCTTGGCCAAGGAGCAGCGGCTCGATCTTCTCCTGGAAATAGCGCGCGTCGGCGGCGTCCACCTTGGCGGCGATTTTCAGCGGAATACCCATCCGCTTGGCGATGGCGATGGCCCGGTCGGGCCGCTTCTCTGGTGAAATCCGTCCCAGGAACGCCAGGTAACGCCCTGGCTCATAGTTCGGCTTGTAGAGGTCGGCGCGCATTCCGTGGTGCACGGTGCCGGCCCAATTGGCGAAGCGGATCGGGCTCCTCTGGTCATCGGAGATCGAGACCAGCGGGAACTGGTTCCAGCGCCAATAGACGCCCGGCAAGTCCTTGAGGTCGAGCCGGCCGTGGAGGGTGGTGAGGGTCTTGGCCGCCATGTCCTCGAAGAACGGGAAATGCAGCATGTCAGTGTGAAAGTGGATGACGTCGAACTCGTGGGCCCGGCGGCGGACGTCCCACAGCATCGACATGTGGGCCGCCAGATCGGACTTCAGCAAGGCCGGGTCCAGTCTGATCGCCTGGTCCCTTACCTTGACCAGTTCGGCCTTGGTCTGCGCGTCGGCGCTGGCGAACAAGGTGACGTCGTGACCCAGCTCCACCAAGGCGTCTGTGAGGTGCGCCACCACTCGTTCGGTCCCCCCATAGAACCGCGGCGGCACGGCTTCATAGAGCGGCGGAACTTGAGCGATCCTCATCGAAAGACCTCCTGATTGTGTGGGTAAGCGCGCGCCGTGGGGAGACGGCGTCGGCGCGGAACCGAGGGAATAGTTCCCGACCGGGCAGGAAGGTTCCGAACGATGATCTCTTTCCGCGGTTCGCGAACGAATCCTCGGGGCGTTTGCGCCACAGCTGCGTTATGGGGCGGGAGATGCTTGAAACCTTTGCACACCAGGCCGACCTGGCCGAAGCCGCCGCCGCCGCCGTGCAGGCCGCCCTTTCCGCCGCCATCGCCGAGCGCGGCGCCGCAGTTCTGGTCGCCACGGGCGGCCGTTCTCCCGCACCGGTCTACGATCTGCTCGCCCAAGCGCCCCTCGACTGGGGCTCCGTCACGGTGACGCTGTCGGACGACAGGTTCGTGGCGCCTACCTCGCCGGACTCCAATGAGCGCCTGGTGCGCGAGCGCCTGTTGGTCGCCAAGGCGGCCTCGGCGCAGTTCGTGCCGCTGAGCTTCGACGTCGCCAACGTCAAGGAAGCAGCGTTACGCGCAGAGCCGGAGGTGAAGGCTCTGGCGCCCTTCGACGTGATGCTGCTTGGCATGGGCGAGGACGGCCACGTGGCGTCCTTGATCCCGGGGAGCTCGGTGATGGACGAGGGGATGAATCCGGCCGGCGAGCGGTTCTGCCTCGGCGTTCCGGCAGGCGTCGGTTCGCCGCCAGTGGCCCGTGTCAGCATGACCATGCCGGCGCTGCTTCAGGCCCGTCTGATCCTGGTCCTGATCTCAGGCGAGACCAAGCGCCAGATCATCGAAAGCGGCGGTGGTCTTCCCGTGCACGCGCTGCTGGAACAGGCTAAAGCGCCGGTGCGCGTTCTCTGGACCCCGTAACAGTCGGAGCTAGCTTGATGTCCGTCGCCTTGCATCCTGTCACCGCCGCCGTCACCGCCCGCATCATCGAGCGTAGCCGTGAAAGCCGGGCCGACTATCTTCGTCGGATGGAGGCCGCCCGGCACGACGGGCCAGGCCGCGCCAAGCTGTCCTGCGCCAACTGGGCCCACGCCTTCGCGGCCAGTCCTGATGGCGACAAGCAGCGGATGCGCAATCCGACCGCGCCGAACGTGGCCATCGTCTCGGCCTACAACGACATGCTGTCGGCCCATCAGCCGCTGGAGCGCTTCCCGCCGATCATCAAGGCGGCGGCCGAAGAGGTCGGAGCGACGGCGCAGTACGCCGGCGGCGTACCGGCCATGTGCGATGGCGTCACCCAAGGGCGCCCTGGCATGGAGCTCTCGCTGTTCTCCCGAGACGTGATCGCCATGTCGACGGGGGTCGCCCTGACCCACGACGCCTTCGACGCGGCCCTGATGCTGGGCATCTGCGACAAGATCGTGCCGGGCCTGGTGATCGGGGCGCTGGCCTTCGGGCATCTGCCGGTGATCTTCGTGCCCGGCGGCCCGATGAGTTCAGGCCTTTCAAACTCCGAGAAGGCCCGCGTGCGGGGCCTGTTCGCCGAGGGCAAGGCGACCCGGGACGAACTGCTCGAAAGCGAGATGAAGTCCTATCACGGGCCGGGCACCTGCACCTTCTACGGCACGGCCAACTCCAACCAGATGATGATGGAGATGATGGGCCTGCACCTGCCGGGCTCGGCCTTCATCCATCCCAACACCCCATTGCGCGACGCCCTTGTCGCCGCCGCGCCGAAGCGCGCTATCGAGATCGCGAACGGGACCAACGACTATACGCCGATGGCCGCGGTGGTGGACGAGAAGTCCATCGTCAACGCCCTGGCCGGTCTGTTGGCCACCGGCGGCTCGACCAATCACACGCTGCATTTGGTGGCGATGGCCCGGGCGGCCGGGATCGTCATCGACTGGCAGGACTTTGACGAACTGTCGAAGATCACGCCGCTGCTGGCGCGGGTCTATCCAAACGGGTCGGAAGACGTGAACGCCTTCCATGCGGCGGGCGGCATGGCGTTCGTGGTGCGCGAACTGCTCGATGCGGGTCTGGCTCACGAGGACGTGGTCACGGTCGCCGGGGCCGGCCTGCGGCTCTATCAGCAGGAACCGTTCCTGGAGGACGGCAAGCTGGTTTGGCGCGAGGGCGCGGCCCAATCGCTGAACCTCGACATCCTGCGGCCCGCCACCGATCCTTTCCAGGCCGAAGGCGGCATGCGGCTGCTCAAGGGCGGGCTTGGCCGGGCGGTGATCAAAACCTCCGCGGTCAAGGACGCCAACCTCATCGTCGAGGCCCCGGCCCTGGTGTTCGAAGACCAGGACGACCTGCTGGAGGCCCACAAGCGCGGCGAGCTCAATCGTGACTTCATCGCCGTGGTTCGATTCCAGGGACCGACCGCCAACGGCATGCCGGAGCTGCACAGCCTGACGCCGGTGCTGGGGGTCTTGCAGGACAAGGGCTTCAAGGTGGCCTTGGTCACCGACGGGCGAATGTCCGGCGCCTCGGGCAAGGTGCCCGCCGCCATCCACGTCACGCCGGAGGCCGCTCATGGCGGACCGCTGGCCTATGTCCGCGAGGGCGACATCATCCGGCTGGACGCCCATGCCGGCGTGCTGGAGATCAAGGTGGACGCCGCCGAGTTGGCGGCGCGGCCGAGAGCGGTGACGCCGCCCGCCGGTTTCGGCTATGGGCGTGAGTTGTTCGGCTGGATGCGCAAAGCCGCCGGACCCGCAGAGCTGGGGGCCAGCGCCCTCTTCGGAGACGCCGCGTGAAGACAGTCTATACCGGCCTGGTCGGTGATGTGGGCGGCACCAACGCCCGGCTCGCCGTAGTGGATTCGGCCGGCCGGATTCGCAATCCCAAGACCTATCCGGCCCAGGAGTACGGCTCGCTCACCGAGGTGATTGGCGAATATATCGAGACCACGGTCGGTCGTCAGAAGCTGCACACCGCCGCCATCGCCGTGGCGGGGCCGGTGGTGGACGGCGAGATCGAGTTCACCAATCTCGATTGGCGCGTTTCGGAGGGCGAGCTGATCGGCACGTTCGAGTTTCATGCCGCCCGCCTGATCAACGACTTCGCCGCCCAGGCCCTGGCCGCGCCGGTGCTCGACGCCGACGACCTGCGGACCATCGGCCCGGTGACGCGCGGCGCGGAGGGCGCGCCGATCCTGGCGCTCGGCGCCGGCACCGGCTTTGGCACCGCCATGGTCGTGCGCACCGAGCGGGGCGACATCGCGATCCCGAGCGAGGGCGGACATGCGGCCTATGCGCCCTATGACGGCGTGGAGGCGGCCATCTGGGCCTCGCTCCGCCGCACCCATGGCCGGGTGTCGATCGAGCGGCTGCTGTCGGGGCCGGGGCTCTACGCCCTCTATCGCGGTCTGGCCGACGTCCGTGGTGTAGCCGCCGACCTGAAGGACGAGAAAGAGGTCATGGCCGCCGGCCAGGCGGGCGGCGACCTGTTGGCCGACGAAGCTTTGGACCGGTTCTGCGAGATCCTGGGCTCTGTGGCGGGCGACATCGCCCTGACCTGCGGCGCGCGCGGTGGGGTCTATGTCTCTGGCGGCATGGCTCCGCGCATGGCCGACCGTTTGGCCGCGGGCGGCTTCCGCCGGCGGTTCGAAGACAAGGGACGGCTTTCCGACTATACCCGCGATATCCCGACCCACCTTGTGGTCCACCCCTTCGCGGCCCTGGTCGGCGCGGCCCGGGTTCTCGAACAGATGGAAGGAAGCGTCCTTTGACCCTTGCCGAGATCCTGAAGCTGGCGCCGGTGGTGCCGGTCCTGATCATCGAGGAAGAGGCGCACGCCGTGCCCTTGGCCAAGGCGTTGGTCGCCGGCGGTCTCTACGCCCTGGAAGTCACCTTGCGCACGCCGGTGGCTGTCGAATGCATCCGCCGGATCGCGGGCGAGGTCGAGGGGGCGGTGGCCGGCGCCGGGACCATCCTCACCGCATCGGCGCGCCAGGCCGCCGCCGACGCGGGCGCGAAATTCGGCGTTAGTCCGGGCCTGATCGAGGGTGAAGGCTTCGAGGGTCCGCTGCCCCTGTTGCCTGGCGTGGCCACGGCGACGGAACTGATGGCGGGCCTGCGCGCCGGCTACAGCCACTTCAAGCTGTTCCCCGCCAATGTCGTCGGCGGCGTCGGCGCGCTGAAGGCGTTCTCCAGCCCATTCCCGCAGGCGACCTTCTGCCCGACCGGCGGGATCGACGCCAAGAACGCTCCCGACTACCTGGCCCTGCCGAACGTGATCTGCGTCGGCGGCAGCTGGGTCGCCCCGGCCGACGCCGTCCGCGCCGGCGACTGGGGCCGGATCACCGAGTTGGCCCGCGCGGCGTCCCAACTCGGCAAGGCGGCGTAAGGCCCCTTCAGGGCATCGCCGCCTGTATCCTACCGTCCCGTGAAGCGGCCCGGGCGACGTTCCTGCACGGCGCGGACGCCCTCGGCGAAGTCCTCGGTGGCGCGCAGGATGGTCTGTTCGGCATGCTCGTGATTGGTCTGGGCGCGAACCGCTTCGGCGAGGCCATGGCGCAGGGTCTTGCGGGTGGCGAGCACGGCCAGGGGCGCGTTCTCGGCGATCTCGGCGGCCAGCGTCTGCGCGGCGGCGAGCAGGTCGGCCAATGGCGCAACCTCATCGACCAGACCCCAGGCCAGAGCCTCCTCGGTCTTCACCCGGCGACCGGTCAGGAACATCAGATTGGCCCGCTGCTGGCCGATCAGACGGGGCAGGGTGTGGGTCAGGCCAAAGCCGGGATGGAAGCCCAGCTTCACGAAATTGGCTGAGAACCTGGCCTCCGGCGCGGCGACCCGGAAGTCGGCGACGAGCGCGAGGCCAAGCCCGGCGCCCACGGCCGCGCCCTGCACGGCGGCGACGATCGGGGTTTCCACCGAAAACAGCCGCACGGCCTGGTCATAGAGCGCGTTGATGCCGCCCATGCCCTTGCCGGCGATGCCGTCCGGGGCCACCAGGTCGGCGCCGGCGCAGAAGGCCTTGCCCGCGGAGGTCAGCACCACGGCGCGGCAGTTGTTGGAGTTGTCGAGATTCTCCAGCGCGTCGGCCAGGTCCGACATCAACTCGACCGAGACGTGATTGTTGGGCGGCCGGTCGATCGTCACCGTCGCCACATGGCCTTCCAGGGTCACTGTGAGGTGGTCGCCGTAAGCGGTCTTCATCGTCTCGATCCCATCAGGTTACGGGCCACCACCCATTTGTGCACTTCGGTGGGGCCATCATAGATACGCATGGTGCGCAGGCGGGTGGCCATCAGCTGCAGCGGCAGTTCCTTGGTCATGCCCATGGCGCCAAAGGTCTGCATCGCCCGGTCGACCACCTCCCAAGCCATTTCGGTCGAGTAGGCCTTGATCATCGAGATCTCCTGGCGGACGTCCCGGCCCTGGTCGAGTTTCCAGGCGCAATCATAGGTCATCAGGCGGGCGGCGTGGATGCGGGTTGCGGCGTCGGCCACCCACCACTGGATCGCCTGGCGTTCCGACAGGGGAAGCCCGAAGGTTTTCCGCTGCGGGGCGTACTCGCAGATCATGTCCAGCGCGCGCTGGGCCATGCCGATCGACCACGACGCCATCTCGATCCGCCGGGTGCCAAGCCGAAGCTGCATCGGCGCAAAGCCGTTTCCTTCCTCGCCGAGCAGTTTCCAGCCCTCGACCCGGCAGTCGTCCAGCGCCACCTCATAGGTCGCTTGGCCGCCGATCATCGGGATCTTGCGCAGCACGTTGAAGCCCGGCGTTCCCTTGTCGACCAGGAAGGCCGACATGCCGCCGCGCGCGCCCTTTTCCTTGTCGGTCACCGCCATCAGGATGGTGAAGTCGGCTTCCTCGGCGCGAGTAATCCAAATTTTTCGGCCGCTGATGATCCAGTCTTCGCCGTCGCGAACCGCGCGGGTGATCATGCCGGCGGGGTCAGCGCCGGCGCCGGGCTCGGAGATGCCGATGGCGCTGATGGTCTCGCCCCGGACATAGGGGGCCAGATAGGCTTCGCGCTGGCGCTCGTTCACCGTCGCGGCCAGCATCCGCAGATTCGGGCTGTCGGGCGGCAGGGTGTAGGGCGTGATCGTCTTGCCCAGTTCCTCGTTGACCCCGACCATGGCCACGGCCGGCAGGTCGACGCCGCCGACGTCCTCGGGCGCGTCCAATCCCCACAGCCCGAGCGACTTGGACACCTCGTCCAACCGCGCGTTCTCGGCGGCCCCGATGCCCAGGCCCTTGCCGTCAGCCTCTCGGGCCAGAACCCCGGCCTCCAGGGGCATGAGTTCGTCCTGAACGAAGCGGGCGACCAGCTCCTTCAGCATCCTGTGTTCGTCGGAAAGCGCGAAGTCCACTAGCCCTCCCCCGCGTCAATGCGCGATCTTTGAGGCGATCATACCGAGGTGGTTCGCAGAGGGGAGGCCTGACGTGGCGGAAGTAAAGCAGTTGGCTGGAGAAGCCACCGGGCCGCTGAAGGGCGTGCGCATCCTCGACCTGACCAGCGTGGTGTTTGGGGCCTATGCGACCCAGATGCTCGGCGACCAGGGCGCCGAGGTGATCAAGCTGGAGGATCCGGGCTCCGGCCGCGGCAATGGCGGCGACATCATGCGTTGGCCCGGCCACACGCCCAAGGATTGGCCGCGCGACCTCGGCCCCATCTTCCTGACCATCAACCGCAACAAGCGCTCGGTGATGTTCAACCTGGCCGACCCGAAGTCACGCCGCAGCCTGGAGCAGTTGATCAAGAGCTGCGACGTCTTCGCCACCTCGATCCGCTATGAGGGCCTCAAGCGCCTGGGCTTGGCCTATGAGGACGTGAAGGCGCTGCGGCCGGACGTCGTCTATGTCCACGCCGCCGGTTACGGCTCTGAGGGCCCCTATGCCGGCGAGCCGGCCTATGACGATCTGATCCAGTCGGCTTGCGGCCTCGCCGACATCCTGCCGCGCACCGACGGCAATCCAACCCCGCGCATCCTGCCGACCCTGGTGGCCGACAAGGTCTCGGGCCTGTTCATGGCCCAGGCGATCACCGCGGGCCTGTTCAGCCGCAGCCAGACCGGCCAGGGCCAGTTCATCGAGGTTCCGATGCTGGAGTGCATGACCAGCTTCACCCTGGTCGAGCACCTTTACGATCACACCTTCGACCCGCCGACCGGCCAGTGGGGCTACCAGCGGGTGGTCAATCCGCATCGCAAGCCGTTCCCAACCAAGGACGGTTACATCGGTCTGCTCCCGTATACCGACAAGCAGTGGGACATCTTCTTCGACGTCGCCGGCTGGGGCGAGAGCTTCGGCAAGGACCCGCGCTTCCAGAGCACCGAGCGCGGCAAGCACATCCATGAGCTTTACGCATTGGTCGAGACCGTCACTGTCACCAAGACCACGGACGAGTGGTTGGATCTACTCAAGCCGTTGTCGATCCCCGTCACCCGCACCAATCGCCTCGACGATCTGCCTGACGACCCCCACCTGAAGGCGGTCGGCTTCTTCGAGAAGTACGATCATCCGCAGGCCGGGACCTACGTATCCATGAAGCCGCCGGTGAAGTTCACCGGCACGCCCTCAAGCATCCGCCGCCATCCGCCACGGCTGGGCGAGCACACCGAGGAAGTCCTGGCCGAGCTGTCGGAGACGCAAGAGACCTGATGCGGATCGCGGTGGTCGGGAGTTCGGGTTCGGGCAAGTCGACCCTGGCCAAGCGATTGGCTGGGACCTTGAACCTGCCTCACATCGAACTCGATGCGATCAATTGGCAGGCCGGCTGGAAGGATCTCAATAGCCACGACCCCGATGAGTTCGTGCGGCGAGTCAGCGAGGCGGTCGGCCAGGACGCTTGGGTCAGCGACGGCAACTACGGGAAGGTGCGCGACATCGTCTGGAGCCGGGCCAGCCATCTCGTCTGGCTGGACTATGAGCGCGGCGTGATCATGCCGCGGGTGATCAGGCGCTCGGTCCTGCGCGCTCTCGACCGCACCGAGCTGTGGCCGGGAACTGGCAACCGTGAGGACTGGCGGATGTGGTTCAGCAAGGAGCACCCAATCCGCTGGGCCTGGGACACCTGGGCGCGGCGTCGGACAGAATACGGCGCGCGGATCGAGGATCCGAGGTTCGCGCACCTGCAGGTGCACCGCCTGCGCCATCCGCGCGAGGCGGAAGGTTTGGCCGGGCGACTAATCAAGTAGATGCTCCCCCGTTGGGGAAGCTGACTGAGGGGGCTTCAAGCCCTGAGCTCGGAAGCCCCCTCCGTCGCGCTACGCGCGCCACCTCCCCCAAAGGGGGAGGATCTGCGCGCCTTCTAGGCCGGCGCGAACACCGGAACCGGCGGGCCGTTCTCGGTCGGCTGGAACTTCACCTTGACCTTCTGGCCGATGGAGAGCCCGTCGGGCGCCACGTCGACGAAGTTGGTCAGGACGGCGGGGCCTTCCTTCAGGGTCACATAGCCGATGGCGTAGGGGCCGGACGGCGAGCGGTGCATGACGCTGTAGGAATAGATCACGCCTTCACCCGGGCTCTCTTCCCAGACGGTTTCGTCCGAGAAGCAGAACGGGCAGAGCGCGCGCGGATACCAATGGGCTTCACCGCATGCGTTGCAGCGCTTGATCAGGAACTTGCCCTCGGTCGCCGCGTCCCAGAAGGGCTTGCTCTCGATGGTCACGGCCGGAGCCGGGATGTTCCGCGTCATGGTGGCGGGACGGTCTTGAACGTCGGTCATAGCTCTTAAGCCTCCCGTTCCATGATGAGGGTCGCCGCGCCGTGGCGGGTGCCGAGCGAGCCGCCCGTGCCGTGGGCCAGGGCGATGTCGCAGTTGGGGACCTGCACCTTGGGGTGAGCTTCGCCGCGGAGCTGACGCACCGCTTCGATCACCTTGGTGATGCCGCCGCGGTTGGTCGGGTGGTTGTTGCAGAGCCCGCCGCCGTCGGTGTTGAAGGGCAGCTTGCCGACGCCGGAGATCAGGTTGCCGTCGGCGACGAACTTGCCGCCCTGGCCCTTTTCGCAGAAGCCAAGGTCTTCCAGCTGCATCAGCACGGTGATGGTGAAGCTGTCATAGATCGAGGCGTACTTGATGTCGGCCGGGGTGACGCCGGCTTCGCCGAAGGCGATCGGACCAGACCAGACCGCGCCCGAGTGGGTCAGGTCGAGGCCGCGGCCGCCCATTGGGCCCTTGGGGGACTCCCCGGCGCCCATGATCTTCACCTTGGGACGGTTCAGGGTCTTGGCGACCTCGGGCGACACCACGATCAGCGCGCCGCCGCCGTCGGTGACGACGCAGCAGTCCAGCAGGTGCAGCGGGTCGGAGATCATGCGCGAGTTCACGACCTGCTCGACCGTCACCACGTCCTTCAGGAAGGCGTTGGGATTGTACTGGGCGTGATGGCTGGCCGCGACCTTGATCCAGGCGAGCTGCTCGGAGGTGGTGCCGTACTCGTACATGTGGCGCATCGCGCACATGCCGTAGGTGTTGTGCGTCGAGCCGCCGTAGATGTTTTCATAGCCGGCCTCGGGCGGGCCGTCGGTCAGTTGGCCGGGCTTGCCGCCGCCGCCGGGGAAGAACTTGTTCTGGCGCGGACGGCCGGCCAGGGTCACCAGGGCCACCGAGCACTTGCCCTCGGCGATCGCCTGGGCGGCGTGGCCGACGTGCAGGAGGTAGGAGGAACCGCCGGTCTCGGTGGAGTCCATGTGCCGCACATTGCGCAGGCCCATATAGTCGATCATCGACATGGCCCCGAAGCCGGGGGCGTCGCCGGCGCAGAAGTAGCCGTCGATGTCGTCCTTGGTCAGGCCCGCGTCTTCCAGGGCGCCCTTGGCGCACTCTGCGTGAAGTTGCGGCGTCGACTTGTCGGGCGCGTCACGGAGCGGATGCTCGTACGCCCCCATGATGTAGGCCTTGCCTTTTATGCTCATGCGTTTCCCCGGAAATTTCTTTTGAAGAATGGATTTGGCATATCGCGGTGCAGCATGGGCTTCAACCGCTGAGCCGCCATTCGTCATCCTCCGGTCAGCCGCGGGCTGATCCGGGGACCCAAGCTGAGTTGCAAACCTAGAACCGCCGCTTGGGTCCCCCGGATCGCCTTTCAGGCGACCGGAGGATGGCGAGGGTTGTCAGGCCGGCTGCTGGGCTTTGCGGGCCGCCAGCCGTTCGTCGCGCAGCGCGGTGCGGCGCACCTTGCCCGCGTCGTCGCGCAGCGGCTCGTCGACGAACTCGTAGCTGCGCGGCTGTTTGTAGGTCACCAATTGCTGGGCCAAGTGCGCCCGCAGCGAGGCCTCGTCGCGCGAGCCCTTGGTCTGCACGATCGCGTGAATGAGGTTGCCCAGATCGTCGTCGGGGAAGCCGATCACCGCGCAGGACTGCACCTCCGGATGCTCCTCCAGCGCCGCCTCGATCTCGGCCGGATAGACGTTGGAGCCGCCCACCAGGATCATGTCGGTGCGGCGGTCGGCCAGGTACAGATAGCCGTCCTCGTCGAACCAGCCGATGTCGCCCAGGCTCTCCCAGCCGCCCGGCAGGGTCTTGGCCGTGGCGCCGAGGTACTTGTAAGAAGGCGGCGCGCCGTCGGGCCGGCGCATATAGATCTCTCCGACCTCGCGCGGCGCCAGGGTCTGGCCGTCCTCGCCGATGGCGATCATCTCGCCGACGGTGACCTTGCCGACCGAGCCGCGATGTTCCAGCCACTCAGCGCCGGAGATCGTGGTCACCGCCTGGGCCTCGGTCCCGGCATAGAGCTCCATCACCGTTTCGGGGCCGACCCAGTTGATGAAGGCCTCCTTTAGCCAAGCCGGGCAAGGCGCGGCCAAGTGCCAGAGCGTTTCCAGCGAGGAGAGGTCGTACTTGGCGCGGGTTTCCTCCGGCAGGTGCCAGATCCGGTTCATCATGGTCGGGACCAGATAGATCCAGCTGGCCTTGTGCTTCTCGATGGCGGCCAGGGTGGCCTCGGCCTCGAAGCGGGGCAGCAGCACCATATGCGCGCCCTGGCTGAAGGCCGACATCATCATGCCGAAGCCGGCGTTGTGGTAGAGCGGCGCCGGCAGCAGGGCGATGGAGTCCTGCTTTAGACGCCAGCCGCCGACCTCGGGGATGTCCTTGGTGCTGACGCCCGGTTGGCCGGCCAGGATGAGTTTGGGTCGTCCGGTCGAGCCGCCGCTGGTCGGGGCTTTCGACACCGGCGCGGTGACGTCGGGCAGGTCGCTGTCGTCATCGGAAAGCGCCAGCAGGTCGTCGACCGACAGCAGCGGGCGGTCGATCTGATGGTCGAACTGGGCGATCACCACCGGCGTCTTCGCCAGCTCCATGATCGCCTCGAGCTCGCCCTTCGGCAGGCGGAATGAGATCGGCTGCGGCGTCGCGCCGACCTTCCACATGGCCCAGCAGGCGACCGCGAAGTCGGTCGAGTTCGGCAGGCCGAGCGTCACCAGGTCGCCGAGCTTGACGCCGAGGGCGAGCAGGCCGCGCGCGGCGCGGTTGGTCAGCTTGTGGAACTGGGAATAGGTGAGCGTCGTATCGCCGCAGCTCACAGCGGGGGCGTCGGGCTTGAGGTCGGCCAGCAATTTCAGCTTGGCCCCAAGCGAGATCATCTCGTCAGCCATAATGTGGTTTCGTCCCAGAAATGCGGTGAGCTCTAGCGGCCCGTTGGTCTTCAATCTTGGTGCGCCGCCAAAATGCCGTAGCGGGCGTCGGTACTTTCCCTCGGGGAAGCACCTCGCGGCAAGCGGCGATTGCAGCCCCGGCGGATTCGGGGTTTAGGAACCTCAGCGAAATTCAAACAAGCATTTGGGAGCAGGCATGTCCGCGGAACAGATTCTCACCCAGGACTTCGGGACGCTCGCAGATGTCATCCGCGAGCAGGCCAAGGACCTGGGCGCCCAGGCGGCGTTGGTCGACGCCAACCGCACGATCTCCTACGCCGAGCTCGACGAGCTGATGGACCGCATCGCGGTGGCCCTGCAGCGCGACGGCGTGCAGACCGCCGACGTGGCCGCGGTCTGCGCCACCACCTCGGCTGAGTACGGGGCGACCTTCTTCGGCATTCTGCGGGCGGGCGCGATCGTCGCGCCGCTGGCGCCGTCCTCGACGGCCGAAAGCCTGGTCATGATGCTCAATGACTCCGGCGCGAAGGTCTTCTTCCTCGACGCCGGCGTTTCCAAGCAACTGGAAGGCGTCGCGGGCCAGATCACCGCCAAGCGCGTGGCGCTGGACGGTTCGGCCGCCGGGATCGCCTTCGAAGAATGGCTGGCGCCCAAGGGCTCCAAGCCGACCCCGGTGACCATCGAGCCCGACCAGGGCTTCAACATCATCTATTCGTCGGGCACGACCGGCGCGCCGAAGGGCATCGTCCAGCCGCACCGCATGCGCTGGGGCCAGATCCGTCGCGGCGCCTATCCGGCCGGCGCGGTGACCATGGTGTCGACCCCGCTCTATTCGAACACCACCTTGGTGTCCTACCTGCCGACCATCTCCAACGGCGGCACCGCCGTGCTGATGCCGAAGTTCGACGCCGAGCAGTTCCTGAAGCTGTCGGAAAAGCACCGCGTCACCCACGCCATGCTGGTGCCGGTCCAGTATCGCCGGATCATGGAGCGGGCCGACTTCGACAGCTACGACCTCTCCAGCTTCCAGATGAAGTTCTCGACCAGCGCGCCGTTCTCGCCGGAGATCAAAGCCGATGTGCTGAAGCGCTGGCCGGGCGGCCTGGTCGAGTATTACGGCATGACCGAGGGCGGCGGCTCCTGCGGCCTAGTGGCCCACGAGCATCCCGACAAGCTGCACACGGTCGGCAAGCCGCTGCCGGGCCATGACATCCGGCTGATCGACGAGGACGGCAAGGAAGTCGCACAAGGCGAGATCGGCGAGGTCGTCGGCCGTTCGGGCGCGATGATGGTCGGCTACCACAACCAGCCGGGCAAGACCTCAGAGGCCGAGTGGTACAATCCCGAGGGCCTGCGCTTCATCCGCACCGGCGATGTCGGCCGGTTCGACGAGGACGGCTTCCTGACGCTCATGGACCGCAAGAAGGACATGATCATCTCGGGCGGCTTCAACATCTATCCGTCCGACCTGGAAGCCGAGATCGTCCAGCACGAAGCGGTGCTGGAAGCCGCCGTGGTCGGGGTGCTGTCCGACAAGTGGGGCGAGACCCCGGTGGCGTTCGTGGCCGTGAAGCCTGGTCAGACCATCGCCGCTGACGCGCTGAAGGAGTGGGTCAACGCCAAGCTCGGCAAGACCCAGCGCCTGGCCGACCTGCAACTGGTCGACCAACTGCCGCGCAGCCACATCGGCAAGGTGCTGAAGCGCGAACTGCGCGACGCCTACAAGGGACCGGCCACCGCATGAGCCAGATTTCCGTCGCCGACCTCTGCGATCAGCACGAGGGGACTATCGAGGTCTGCGAGACCCAGTTTCGCGACCTCGGCGGCAAGATCGCCTTTTCAGGGCCGATCCGCACTGTTCGCTGCCATGAGGACAATTCGGTGGTGAAGGCCACCTTGGCGACGCCCGGTCAGGGCTGCGTCCTGGTGGTGGACGGCGGTGGCTCGCTGCACCGGGCGCTGGTCGGCGACATGCTGGCCGCCGACGGCGTGAAGAACGGCTGGGCCGGGGTCGTGGTGTTCGGGGCGGTTCGCGACGCCGCGGTGCTCGCCACCCTCGATCTGGGCGTCAAGGCGCTCGGGACCAACCCCATGCGGAGCGTCAAGCGCGGCGACGGCGACCTCGACGTCCCAGTGGCGTTCGGCGGGGTGATCTTCAGGCCCGGCGACACCCTGTTCGCCGACCAGGACGGTGTCGCGGTCCTGGCCGCAGACGCTTAAGGAAAAGCCGATGGCCGACGTCTTCCCCGAGCTGGGCGACAACCCCGTTCCCCAGCTCAACGCCATGCAGGAAGGCTTCCTGCCCGGCGAGCTTGGCCTGGAAGTGCTGGAGGCCCGCCAGGGCTATCTGCGCAGCCAGGTGAAGGTGGCCAAGAAGCACATGGCCCCCAACGGCTTCATGCATGCGGCCAGCGTCATCGCCCTGCTGGATTCAGCCGCCGGCTACGGCTGCAGGATCTCGCTGCCGGAGGGCGGCGTCGGCTTCACCACCATTGAGCTGAAGAGCAATTTCCTCGGCACGGCGCGGGAAGGCGACACCGTTCTGTGCGAGGCGCGCCTCGCACATGGCGGCCGCATGACCCAGGTCTGGGACGCCGTCGCCACCCATCAGGAAACCGGCAAGACCATCGCCCTGTTTCGCTGCACCCAGATGGTCCTTTACCCGCGCTGAAAAGAACTGAAACACCCGCTTGATCTGGAGAGGCCGGATGAGTAGGTTCCGCGCCTCGCTCAGCGGGCCATCTTCTTCGGAAGGCCCGATTGTCGTCTCCGGAGAGGTGGCTGAGTGGTCGAAAGCACCGCACTCGAAATGCGGCGTACCTTTACGGGTACCGTGGGTTCGAATCCCACCCTCTCCGCCATGACGTTTCAACCCCTTGTGGGGTAGAGCGGCCCAGGACAATCAGGCATCTCGGTCGCTTGTTGCCAAGCTGACCGCCGATGCCTGCTCGTGAGGCTCAGTCCGGCTTGGCCCCGGCGGCGATGAGCGCGTTGTCGATCTCGTCGGCGCGTTGGGCGGCAGGACGCTGGAGGTGCGGCTCAATATAGGTCTCGAACGCGGGACGCTTTTCGATCGTCCCGAAGTTCATCCCCCAGGACAGGTGGGAGGCGAGGTAGAGGTCGGCGGCCGTAAAGTCGTCTCCCACGAGATAGGTGCGGCCCTTGACGGCGGCCTCCACGGTTCCCAGGACGTCTTCGATGCAGCCGAACCCCAGCATGCTGCGCTGCTCAACCGTCGGCTCGAAGTTCACCGCCTTGGCGCCCACGGCCTGCTCAATCGGGCCGGCCCCGAAGAACAGCCAGCGATAGTAGGGACCGCGCAGCCGGCTGTGTGCGGGGGGAGCGAGGCCGGCTTGAGGGAAGGCGTCGGCAAGGTATGCGCAGATCGCGGCGCACTCGGTGACGACCACCCCGTCGTGGACGATGGCCGGCACCTTGCCCATGGGGTTGACGGCGAGGTAGTCGGCCGCTTTCGCCTCTCCGGTCTCCCAGCGCAGGATCTTGGTCTCGTAGGGCTGGCCGACCTCCTCAAGCATCCAGCGGATGATGCGGCCGCGCGACATTGGGTTGGTGTAGAAGGTGAGATTGGACATGGTCGGCTCCAGCTGTTTGCGACAACAGAACCCGAGGCTGCTGACAGCGGTTTGTCAGCAGCCGTTCTCACCGGGGCGCGTCCAAGACCTTTCATATGCGATCGAGAGGTTCAGCCAAGCAGCGACCTTCCGGAGAATTTTAAGATCCGGGCGCGTCGCCTGTGCATTGAAGCTCGCGCACGGTTCGCCTAAATAAGCGGCGCGAGGACGCCCTCCCCCAAACATGGGTAGCAACACCGGGACGGCCCGGCCCTTTACAGGAGGGCTGGCATGCCCTGGATTTTGCTTGTCTCGGCCGGACTGCTCGAGATCGTTTGGGCCTATTTCATGAAGCAGTCGCAAGGCTTCACGCGTCTGGCGCCCACCGCCATAACCATTGTCACCATGATCGCCAGCTTCGGGCTGCTGTCGATGGCGATGCGGACCCTGCCGCTTGGCACGGCCTATACGATCTGGACCGGCATCGGCGCCGTCGGGGCGTTCGTGGTCGGGGTCGCCGTGTTGGGCGAGCAACTCAGCCTGATGCGGGTGTTGGCCGCCGTGCTGATCGTCTCGGGCTTGGTGATGATGAAGTTGTCGTCTTCGCACTAAGCGTTCCGTCGGGCCGCCGCCCGCCAAATCAGCGGCCCGCCTGATCGCGCCCCTTGCGGCCAGGGCCGCTGGGCGGGCATGGGAGGGCATGAAGCAAGTCATCGTCGTCAATGAGGCGCTGAACCTGCCGCCCGGCAAGCTGGCGGCGCAGGTGGCCCATGCGGCCGTCGGCGGCCTGTTGCGGGCCCCGCGCGAGCAGCAGATCGGCTGGCTGGACGTCGGCATGCCCAAGGTCGTGCTGCGTTGCGAGTCCGAGGCGGCCTTGCTCGCCCTGGCGGACGAGGCCGAGGCTGCGGGCCTGCCGGTGATGCTGATCCGCGACGCCGGCCGCACGGTGGTTGAGGCCGGCACCCCGACCTGCGTCGGCATCGGACCGGCCGATATTCTCAAGATCGACGCGATCACCGGCGCGTTGAAGTTGGTGAGGTAGAGATGGTCCATTCGACAAAACGCGGCACCGGCATCATCGGCACGGTCGAGAAGCCGCTGGAGGCCGTGACCTTCGAGGCTTCGATCGAGCACAGCGCCACCGCCCTGCTCAGCTTCATCGGCAAGATCCGCGCGGTCAGCGGCGCCAGCTTCGCCGACTATGTGGGCCAGAACATGGTGCTGGAGATCGACGGCGGGCCGGCGCTTGGCGTGGTGATTGTCCACATCGAGGGCGAGGATGCTGTGATCAATCTGTCGCCACGCTAGTGCTTAGGCGCAGACGGCGGCGAAAAACGCTTTTCCGCCGGCGCCAATTCGTGGCCCCTTGTCGCCCAAGTAAAGTGACGGGGGGAGTGGTGATGGTTTCGAAGTTCCTGGCGGCCGTGTCCGTGGCTGGCCTGATGTGCGCGGTCGCGCCGGCGGCCCTGGCCCAGGCTTTTTCGGCTTCAGCTGTTTCGGCTCTAAAGGGGCGCGCCGAGGCCGGCGTCGAGGCCCGGGCCAAGCTCGCCCAGCAGATGAACGACTCCATCTTCTCCTTCGGCGAACTGGCGTTCCAGGAGGTCGAGACGTCGAACTACGTCACCGGCGTGCTGGAGAAGAACGGCTTCACCATTGAGCGCGGCGTGGCCGGCCTGCCCACCGGGTGGACGGCGACCTGGACCCACGGCTCGGGCGGGCCGGTCATCGTGCTGGGCAGCGACATCGACGGCATTCCGAAGGCCTCGCAAAAGCCTGGCGTGCCCTGGCACGATCCGCTGATCGAGGGCGCGCCGGGGCATGGGGAAGGGCACAATTCCGGCCAAGCCCTGAACGTCGTCGCCGCCCTGGCGGTCAAGGAGATCATGGAGAAGGAGAATATCTCCGGGACCCTGATGCTGTGGCCGGGCGTGGCCGAGGAGCTGCTGGGCGGCAAGGCCTACATGGTTCGCGACGGGGTGTTCAAAGGCGCCGACGTGGCGATCTTCACCCATGTCGGCTCCAACCTCGCCACCGCCTGGGGACAGCCGCGCGGCACAGGCCTGGTCTCGGTGGAGTACAGCTTCAAGGGCGCCTCGGCGCACTCGGCCGGCGCGCCGTGGCGCGGGCGCAGCGCGCTGGACGCGGTCGAACTGATGAACATGGGCTGGAACATGCGCCGCGAGCACCTGCGGCCCGAGCAGCGCTCGCACTATGTCATCACCGACGGCGGCGACCAGCCCAACGTCGTGCCGTCGGCCGCGAGCGTTTGGTATTACTTCCGCGAGCAGTCCTTCGACGGCATCAAGAAGAGCTACGAGATCGGCAACACCATCGCCGAGGCCGCGGCCAAGATGACCGACACGACCGTGACCCACCGGGTGCTCGGTTCGGCCGCCCCGCAGCACTTCAACCGCCCGCTGGCCGAGGCGGCCAAGGCCAATATCGATAAGGTCGGCCTGCCGAAATGGAGCGCCGACGAGCAGGCCTTCGCCAAGGCGGTGCAGAAGAACCTCGGCGCGCCCGAGAAGGGCCTCGCCACCCAGCTCGACAAGCTGGCCACCCCGGTTGAGAAGCCGGAGAGCGGCGGCTCGGACGATATCGGCGACATCTCCTGGACCCTGCCGACGGTGTCCATCTACTACCCGGCCAACATCCCCGAGCTGCCCGGCCACCACTGGTCGAACGCCATCTCCATGGCCACGCCTGTGGCCCATAAGGGCGTGGTCGCCGGGTCCAAGGTCGTGGCCATGACCATGATGGATGTGCTGACCCGGCCGGAGCTGCGCTCGCAGGCCAAGGACTACTTCGTGAAGGTCCAGACGAAGGACCAGAAGTACGTGCCGATGCTGGCGGCGACCGACAAACCGCCCATCGAGATCAACACCGAGGTCATGGCCAAGTATCGGCCGGAAATGCGTAAATACTATTACGATCAAGATCGTTACCCGACTTATCTCGAGCAACTTGGTATCAAGTGGCCGCCGACCGAGTTGTCGCCCCCAAAGGGCAAGGCGATCGACTGATCGTATAGGGGTGGCCGCGAAACAATAAGCTCTACAATAGAATATCGTTGAGGCTCAACTTGGGGTGTGTGACGGTTGCGGCAGATTAACCATCGCACGGGGCGGCGGGTGTGTTCGCGGGTCTCGCTGCGTTAGTGAACCGCGGAGAGACCAGATGAGGAAGGCCCTAGTTTCGACGACCGCCGCCCTGGCGATCGTGACGTTCTCCACACCAGCTCTGGCGGCCAAGATCGTGCTCAACGACGTGGGCGGGGTTGAGGCCGGCAGCGAGGCCTATTCGGGCTTCAGTATCGCCGCCGACTTCTGGGGCCGACGCCTCACCAACAACGTCACGATCAATCTGGATGTCGGCTTCAAGCAGCTCGGCGACCGGATATTGGGCCAGACCTCCAGCAACTCGTCCGTTGTGCCCATCGAGGTCGTCCAGGGCCAGATCGCCGCGCTAGGCGACTCCCAGATTGACGCCATCGCGGCCGCCAATCTGCCTGGCCTGCGGCCGGTGGCCGGAGGCTTTGGCGCGCTGGACGTGATCACCTCGGGCTACAAGCTGCCGACCGGCGAGGGCGTGGACACCAGCCTGCGCGTGTTCGACAACGACCTCAGCGGCAACAACGCCTATCTGGACGCCAACAACGCCAACCTGAAGGCTCTGGGCTTCACCGGCTTTGGCGACTTGGCCGACGGCTCCATCGAGTTCAGCAACCAGTTCAAGTTCGACTTTAATCCGGCGGACGGAATCGCCTCGGATTCGATCGACTTCATCGGTGTCGCCATCCACGAGATTGGCCACGCGCTGGGCTTTGTCAGCGGCGTGGACATCTACGACATTCTCGGGGCTCCCAATGGGCCGTTGGCCGAAGATCCCGACTTCGCCCTGCTGAACCTCAATGACTACGCCATCGCCTCGGTGCTGGATCTCTATCGCTATAGCGACAATCCCGAAGGCTTGGGTGGCGGGGGCGTGATGCTGGACTGGTCGGTCGGCGGCGATCCGTTCTTCTCGATCGACGGCCGGAACCCGTACCAGGTGGGGTATTTCTCGACCGGGAACTACAATGGCGACGGCAATCAGGCCTCGCATTGGAAGGACAATATCCCCGGCTTCGCCTCATTGGGGATGATGGATCCGACCGTGGCCTACGGGCAGATGGGGCGGGTCACGTCGCTCGACCTGGCGGCCTTCGACGCGATGGGCTGGAACCTCGACTTCGACGCCTACAACTCGGACCGAAGTTTCTCCACCAAGGAGATCTATCTCGCCGCGGTTCCCGAGCCGGCGACTTGGGCCATGTTGATCGCCGGCTTTTTCGTGACCGGCGGAGCGATACGTCGGCGCCGACGCCACGTGTTCGCCTGATATTGAAGCGGCCGCGGCGGCGCATTTCCGCCACGAGCCGCCGTCAGGCTCCGGCCACCTTACGGAGGACACCTATGCGTTTCACCAGCCTCGTCATCGCCGCCGGTCTCGTTCTGGCCGGTTCCGCCACCATGGCCACCGCCGCCGAGGGGCGTTTCATCCACCCTGCGGACACCAGCAAGGATGATCGCATCAGCAAGGACGAGTGGGTCGCCTACAAGCTGCCCGCCGCCGAATTCGCAACGGCAGACAAGAACAAGGACGGCCTGATCGACGGACCGGAATTCGTGGCCTGGGACACCGCCCAGAAGGCCAAGCACGCCGGGCACTAAACCCCAATCTCGTCATCCTTCGGCTGACCGGAGGATGACGAGGCGAGGGCCTCAGGCCAGCGCCTGTTCAAGGTCGGCGATCAGGTCGTCGGCGTCTTCGATCCCTACCGACAGTCGGATCAGCCCGTCGGCTATGCCTATGCGGTTGCGCGTCTCGGCTGGGATCGAGGCGTGGGTCATGATCGCCGGATGCTCGATCAGGCTTTCCACCCCGCCCAGGCTCTCGGCGAGGGTGAAGAGGCGAGTGCGTTCCAGCATCCGGCGCGTGCCGGCCAGATCGCGATCGAGCACCGCCGAGATCATCCCGCCAAAGCCGCCGCTCATCTGTTGGCGGGCCAGGTCGTGCTGCGGGTGGCTCGGCAGGCCGGGATAGATCACCTGAAGAATGTCGGAGCGACGCTCCAGCCAGCTGGCGATCTTCAAGCCATTCTCGCAATGGCGCTGCATGCGCAGGGCGAGGGTCTTCACGCCGCGCAGCGCCAGAAACGAGTCGAAGGGCGAGGCCACCGCCCCGACGGCGTTCTGCAGAAAGCCGACCGTTTCGGCGAGCTTGGCGTTCTGTCCGACCACCAGGCAGCCGCCGACGATGTCGGAGTGGCCGGAAATGTATTTGGTGGTCGAATGCATCACTAGGTCGAAGCCGAACTCCAGCGGTCGCTGGCAGTAGGGACTGGCGAAGGTGTTGTCGGCCGCCGCGATCAGGCCGCGCCGCTTGGCCAGCGCCGCGATCGCCGCCAGGTCCGCCAGCCGCAGCAATGGGTTTGTCGGCGTCTCCACCCAGATCAGCTTGGTGTTAGGCCTGATCGCCGCCTCGATAGCGGCCAGGTCCGCCATGTCCACGAAGCTGAACTCAAGCCCGGCTGAACGTCGCCGCACCTTGTCGAACAGTCGGAACGAACCGCCATAGAGGTCCTCGCTGGCGATTACGTGGTCTCCGGCGTCGAGCACCTCCAGGAAGGTCGAGATCGCCGCCAGGCCCGAGGCGAAGGCGTAGCCTCGGGTCCCGCTTTCCAAATCGGCCACCGCGCGCTCGAAGGCGAAGCGCGTGGGGTTCTGGCTGCGGGAGTATTCGAAGCCCGTATGTTCTCCGGGGCTCGTCTGGGCGTAGGTCGAGGTCGCGTAGATCGGCGTGATCACAGCCCCGGTGGTGGGGTCGGGCCATTGGCCGCCGTGGATGGCCCGCGTGGAGAATTCCAGGCGGTTCTTTCCCGTGGGGGTCTCGTCGGTCACGCTGCTCGCCTGAGATAGTTGATGAGGTCGATGCGGGTGATCAGCCCGACGAATTCGCGGCCATCGAGCACGATGGCCACCTGATCCTTCTCGAAGACCGGCAATAGGGCGTCCAGCGGATCGCCAGCCTGCAGCGTATCCAACTTTGCGGTCATCGCCGTGGCGACGCTCTGGGCGAACCGCTTGTCAGGCTTGGAATCCTCGACGGCCTCCAGCAGGTCGCTCTCGTCGATCAGGCCGATCAGCCGCCCGCCGTCCAGCACCGGCAACTGGCTGACATCGGCCTGGCGCATCCGATTGTAGGCGGTCAGCAAGGTGTCGTCGGGGCCGACCGTCACCGCCCCGCCATCGGCCGGGGAACGGGCGATCAGGTCGCGCAGGTCGCCGTGCAGGCTCCGTTGGGTCAGGCCCTGCTCGGCCAGCCAGCTGTCGTTGTAGACCTTGGACAGATATTTGGCGCCGGTGTCGCACACCAGGGTGACCACCCGCTGCGGCTGCGTCTGTTCGCGGCAGTAGCGCAGCGCCCCGGCCAGCAAGGTGCCCGAGGACGAGCCCCCCAGGATCCCGGCCCTGGTCAGCAGTTCGCGCGCCGCGCCGATGCTTTCGGCGTCTGGGATCGTATAGGCCTTGGCGACCAGTGAGAGGTCGCAGTTGGTCGGCACGAAGTCCTCGCCGATGCCTTCCACCACCCACGATCCCGGTTCGATCAGTTCGCCGGTGTTGACCAGCGGGGCCAGGATCGACCCCTGCGGGTCGGCCAGCACCATCCTGGTCTTGGGCGAGGCCTCGGCGAAGTATCGACCCAGGCCGGTCAGGGTGCCGCCTGAACCGACCCCGACCACCACAGCGTCCAGGTCGCCCTCCATCTGCTCCAGGATTTCCGGGCCGGTGGTGGTTTGGTGCGCCCTCGGATTGGCCGGGTTGGCGAACTGGTTGATGAAGATCGCGCCGGGGATGGCGGCGGCCAGCCGCTGGGCCATGTCCTGGTAGTACTCCGGATGACCCTTGCCGACGTCGGAGCGCGTGATGCGGACATCGACCCCCATGGCCCGCAGATGCTGGATCTTCTCCCGGCTCATCTTGTCGGGCACCACCAGCAGGATCTTGTAGCCCTTCAGCACGCCAACCTGGGCTAGGCCGAGGCCGGTGTTGCCGGCGGTCGCCTCGACGATGGTCCCGCCGGGCGGGAGCGAGCCGTCGGTCTCGGCCGCCTCGATCATCGAGCGGGCGATACGGTCCTTGATCGAGCCGCCGGGATTGGCGCTTTCCAATTTCACGAACAGTCGGCAAGGGCCGGTGTCGAACCCGACCAGCTCCACCATCGGCGTGCGGCCGATCAGGTCCAGAGCTGATGAGGCCGGCGGCAGAAGCGGCTGGGCGGCTTTTGGCATCGGTGGCGGCTCCATGCGGTCGCAGACGGAAACGCCTGGGGTCGGTTTCCGCGCCATGCCGCCAAGCATATGGGTGAATTTTCTCGTCCGCATAGACACAACGACGTTCTTTGGTCGTCGAAGCGGCGTGGTCGCGGGAAATGGCGCCCGGCTTGGCGCAGCTTCGGGGGCGGACTAGGCGCGCGGCTTTCGGGGGGCTAAATCGGCCCCATGGCCAAGACCACCCCTGCGACGCTGGCCCTCGACAAGGCGGGCGTCGCCTATGAACTGCATACCTATGACTACGACCCCGACGCGCCGCGCGTGGGCCTGCATGCGGCCGACAGTCTGGGAGTTCCGCCAAGCCAGGTGTTGAAGACCTTGATGGCCCAGGTCGACGGGAAGCCGGTGTGCGCGGTGCTGGCCTCCGACCAGGAGGTGGCGATGAAGAAGTTGGCGGCCGCGATCGGCGGCAAGACCGCCCAGATGATGAAGCCCGCCGACGCCGAGCGGATGACGGGTTATCGGGTCGGCGGGGTCAGCCCATTCGGTCAGAAGCGCGTGGTTCCGACGGTGATCGATGAGGCGGCACTGGCCCACGATCGGGTCTTCATCAATGGCGGTCAGCGCGGTCTGCAGGCCCGTCTTGCGCCGTCCGACCTAGTCGCTGCGCTGCACGCGAAGGTCGTCGCCCTGACCTGATACCCATTGCGTCCGCCGTCTGATCCAGCGTTAAGTTAGCAATGATAACTTTGGTCCGCCTGTGAGGTTGAGCCCAGCGATGTTCGGGGCTGCAGCAGCATCGTTGAGTGGGGTGGCGTCTTGACGCCGACGACGGCGGAGCGCCGCCGTAACTACCATGTCGGCAATGTCCGCGGACAACTCCTGGCTGCGGCGCGCGACATCCTTCACCAATGCGGCCGGAGCGGGCTGTCGCTGCGGGCGATCGCCGATCGCGCCGGCGTCGCGCCGGGCACCGTCTACTATCACTATGCCGACAAGGCGGCTCTGCTGTCGGGGCTGGCGATCGATGGGTTCCGCCAACTCGGCGAGGCCATGCGCGAGGCCTATGACGCCGGTCCGCCGGATGGGGGGCTGCGAACGACGGGCATGGCCTATCTCAACTTCCTGCGTGAGAAGCCCGAGCTCTACGAGTTGGCTTACGAGGCCCTCGACGCTGGCCGCCGCGAGGACGTGACGGCCGCCGAGGCCGAGGCCTTCGCTGTCCTGCGCCAGGCGATCATGGCCGAATTCGCCGCGGTTCATCCCCCAGAGGTCGCGCACAAGATCGCCGAGGCGATCTGGGCCTGGGGTCGTGGCATCGCCGTCGTGGCGCTTTCGCGGGGTGCGCCGGGCCACGGGCCCAAGGATGAAGCCGTTGAATCAGCGGTTCGTGGCCTGGAGGCCCTAATTCTCCGCCGCTAGGACGAGCTGCCCTCCAGCTCAATCGTCCTGTGTTTTCCTGAGCTTAGCCTTTTTGCCCGCCGAGGCGACCGCGGCCCTTACGCCACAAGGGGCGGTAAAGTGGCTCGGGGTGGTTTTTCTATCTATTCGAACGCTGTTCGAGACATCCAGCTTTGGTCATCAAGTACACACGACGGGCGGCATAACGCCCGCGTCTGGCTGGGAGGTAAAACATGATCCAACCCCTGCGTTTGCGCAGTATTTTCGTTATGGGCGCGTCCGTCGCCGCCCTTTCCGCGGCCGCCGCGCCTGCCCTAGCGCAGGACTCCTTCACAATCGAAGAGCTGGTCGTCACCGCTGAAAAGCGGGAAGTCAGCCTGCAGGACGTTCCTGTCGCGGTGTCGGCCTTCACCAGTGAGCGTCGTGACGTTCTGGGCCTGGCGGCCGTCGAAGACTTCGCCCGTTTCACGCCGAGCGTCAGCTACACGAACAATGACCGCCTCTCGATCCGGGGCTTCGGCCGCCTGACCAACGCCATCGGCACCGACCCGTCGGTCGCGCTGTATTCGGATGGCGTGTTCACCAACTCGATGTTCGACGCCTCGACGGCGCCGATCTTCATCGAGCGGACGGAAATCCTGCGCGGCCCGCAGGGCACGCTCTACGGCCGTAACTCGATCGGCGGGACGATGAACATCATCGCCAAGCGCCCGAGCGACGAATTCAACGCTGAAGTGCGCGGCATGGTCGGCAACTACGGCGCCTGGCGCACCGACGCGCTGGTCAGCGGTCCGATCGCCGACAACCTGCGCTTCTTGCTCGGCGGCTCGCTCGATCGTCGCCACCAAGGCTACATCAAGAACATCGGCACCGCCGGCGACACCGCCGCGATGGAACGCTACACCATCGAGGCTCAGCTCGAGGCCGACCTCGGCGACAACGTTACCGCGCGGTTGCGCTATACGAAGTTCGACTGGGACGACAGCTACGGCGTCGGCAACACCCTGGTGAACAACATCTCCCCGAACGACACGACGTCGTTCACGGGGGCGGGCACCTCGGCGCTCTATTACAACACCGCTCGCGGCTATACCGGCGTCAACCCGGCGATCAACGATCCCTACGAGATCAATACCAACTTCACCGCCATCGGGCGGTTGTCCAACCACCACCGCCTGCACTTCGACGTGGTGTGGGACCTGGGTTCGACGACGCTGAAGTACATCGGCGGTATCCAGATGTACACCTACGACACCGGTGGGGATTCGGACGGTACGCCGCGTACGGCGACCCAAAGCATCTCACTGCCTGACCTGGACGGCCCGACCGGCCCGCTCACGCCGTTCACCGCGACCAACGTCTCGACGGACGCCCGGACCTTCTACCAAGAAAAGCAAAAGTGGTGGTCGAACGAGATCAACCTGTCGTCGAACAATGACAGCTCGTTCCAGTGGATCCTCGGCCTGTATCAATACAGCCAGACCTACGACAACAACCAGGGCATCCGCGTCGTCGGCGACCCGGCGATGTACACGCCGATCAGCCTGACGGGCGGCCTTGCGGCGCCTAACCCGCGCGGCGCCTTCCTCTATGTCGACGGTCGTCTGGAGACCACGTCCTACGCGGCCTTCGGCCAGTTCGACTGGTCGTTCGCCGAGAACTGGAAGCTGACCGGCGGCCTGCGCTACACGGTCGATGACAAGAAGGGCTACGACAGCGCCCGCTATGTCGGTCGCACCCCGGCCGCGGCCCTGCTGCAGGCCCTGAACGCTCAGGGCATTCCTCCGCAGGTCGCCCAAGCCTACGCCATCGACCTGACGGCTCTGCAAACCTGCGGCGGCCCGACCATCGCCGCCTGTAAAGCGAACCCGGCGACGGCCGACCTCTACGCCGTTTCCACGGGCGGTCTGCGCCGCGACCTGGCGGCCGACTACGACGCCTTCACCGGCACCATCGGTGTTCAGTGGGAGCCGGACGCCGACACCAACCTCTACCTGCGTTATAGCCGCGGCTATAAGTCGGGTGGCTGGCTGGGCGCCGGCGGTCTGACCCCTGACCCCTACGCTGATCCGGAATACGTGAACTCCTACGAGTTCGGCGCCAAGAAGACCTTTGGCGGCCGCCTGCAGCTCAACTCCGCCCTGTTCTACGCGGACTACAAGGGCATGCAGACGCCATTGACGGTCTCGCTCGGTTCGATCACCGCGAGCCGCTTCGAGAACCTGGACGCCGAAGTCTGGGGCTTCGAACTGGAGAGCCTCTGGTCGCCGATCAACAACCTGCAACTGCTGTTGAACTACGGCTATCTCAACACCGAGATCACCAGCGGCTGCTGCTTCGTCGACGTCGGGGACCCCTTCGCCCTCGCCAGCGGCGCGCGCCCCTCGGGTCCGAAGCTCGCCGACGGCAAGCAGCCTCAGAGCCTGGTCGGCAACCAACTGCCGATGTCCGCCCAGAACAAGCTGACGGTCGGCGGCACCTATAGCTGGGACTTCAGCGCCGGTAAGCTGACGGCTAGCGCGACCTACTCGTTCACGGACGATCAGCAGTCGCTGGTCTTCGACAACCCGCTCTATCAGGCGCCGTCGAACGAGATCGCCGACTTCCGCCTGCTCTGGAAGGACGCGGACAACCGCTACACGATCATCGGCTTCGTGAAGAACGCCTTTGACGAGGTCGCCTATCAGCGCTCGATCGCCAACCCGACGACCCCGACCGCCGTGGGCACCCGTCGTGAAGTCATCCTGGGCATCCCGCGCACCTACGGGCTGGAAGTTCAGTATCGCTTCTAAGGTCTAGTCGCGATCACACGGACTGGGCGTCGCGGGAAACCGCGGCGCCCTTGTCGTTTCTAAGGGCCGTGCTTCCGGCCCATCCTGGAGACATTCGATGTTCCATCGTCTTGCCGCCGCCGTCGCTGTCCTGGTTGTCATGGGCGCCGCGCCCGGCGCCTCAGCGCAACAAGCTGCGACTGCAACCCCCACGGGCCCAGAACGTCTGGCTCCCGAGATCGCGGCCTTCGAGGCCCAGGATCGGGCCAGTCCGCCCGAGCGGTGCAAGGTGGTCTTCACCGGATCATCTTCAGTGCGGTTCTGGAGCACATTGGCCCAAGACATGGCCCCGACGGCTGTGATCAACCGCGGCTTTGGCGGTTCGCAGATCTCCGATGTGAATTTCTATTTCGACCGGGTGGTCGGCCCCTATCATCCCCGGGCGATATTCTTCTACGCCGGCGAGAACGACCTGCACGCAGGCAAGCCGGCTGGGGAGGTGGTCGCTGACTTCGAGCGGTTCATGGCCCTGAAGACCGCCAAGCTCGGCGCGACGCCGGTCTACTTCATCTCGCTCAAGCCGTCGAAGGCGCGCTGGGCGCAGAAGGCCGACCAGGACGCCGTCAACGCCAAGATCCGCGCCATGGCGTCAGCGCGCGAGGACCTCGATTATGTGGACGTGGTTCCGACCATGCTGGCCGACGGGACGCCAAAGGACATCTTCATCGCCGACGGCCTGCATATGACCCCGGCCGGCTACGCGCTCTGGACCGCCGTCGTGCGCCCGGTGGCGGAGACGGCGGCCAAGGTTCCGTGCGCTTAACCCAAGGAAGAGCGCAGCATCCAGACATGCTTCTCGTGGGCGGTCAGGCGATCTGAAATCAGGCTGGCGCTGACTTCATCGCCGGCTTCCTGGGCCGCCGGCAGGCTGGCGTAGAGCGTGGCGATCAAGGTCTCGTGGCTGTCGATCAGGTCCTTGAGCATGGCCTCGGCGTTCTTCGACGGATCGCCGTCCTTGATCGCCGACAGATTGCCAAAGGCGCCGTAGCCTTGCGGAGCCAGCTCGCCCAGCGCGCGGATGCGCTCGGCGACTTCGTCGATGGCTGTCCACATTTCGGTGTACTGAGCCATGAATAGCGAGTGGAGCTGCGAGAAGTTCGGGCCCCGGACGTTCCAGTGATAGCCGTGGGTCTTCAGATAGACCGCGTAGCTGTCAGCCAGCAGCTTCGACAGGCCCTCTGAGACCGTCTTGCGGTCCTTGGCGCTGGGTCCGGCGTTCACGCTCATCTCATAGCTCCTGTTCTTAAGCTTCGACGCTCGCCAAACGAGCGTCTGTCGGCGAAGTTCCTTTGGCCTCGATCCGCGCCCAAGCGCGTTCGTGGAGGGCGAAGGCGATGGTCTGGAAGATCGGCTCGATCATCCCGATCGCCAAGGCGGCCCGCCAGTCGCGAGTTAGCGCGTAGGCCACCGTAATAGCTACCACAAGGTGCATCATGCTGTAGCTGAACGTCTTCTTGGCCGTGTGCATGGCTTCGATACCTAGTTGCGATTGATTATCAATATAGTCTTGTCGGGGCTGATGGGAAGGGGCCAGGGCTCGGATTTCCTTTCACGAGCGCCGCCCCGCTTATCGCTTGGCGCCGGGGGCATTTGGCTTATCGTCGTTCACTTGACCGCACGACAGAGGCGGCATGGGAGGAGCAATCGATGAAGTTCACCTGGTTCAACCTGATGCCATGGCCGTATCTGCCGGACGATTTCCGGGAGAAGAACCGGTCGGTCTGGGTCGATATCGACCAGCGCCTGTTCGACCCGGCCAAGAGCCATGAGGTCTACAACACCTACATGGACCTGCTCGAATACGCCGATACGCTCGGCTTCGACGGGGTCGGGGTGAACGAGCACCATCAGAACGGCTACGGCATCATGCCCAGCCCGAACATCATCGCCGCAGGCCTGGCTCGCCGCACGAAGAACGCCGCCATCGTCGTACTCGGCAACTCCATCGCGCTTTATAATCCGCCGGTCCGCGTGGCCGAGGAATTCGCCATGCTGGACTGCATCTCCGGCGGCCGGCTGGTGGCGGGTTTCCCGGTCGGGACCTCGATGGACACCAACTACTGCTACGGTCAAATCCCGTCGCTGACGCGCGAGAAGTATCAGGAAGCCCATGACCTGATCATCAAGGCCTGGACCACGCGCGATCCGTTCGCCTGGAACGGCCGCTACAACAAGCTACGGCACGTCAACATCTGGCCGCGCCCGATCCAGCAGCCCCATCCCCCGGTGCATATCCCCGGCGGCGGCTCGGTCGAGACCTACGACTTCTGCATCGACAACACCTACTCGTACTCCTACCTCAGCTTCTCCGGCTATCTGCGGGCCAAGGCGCTGATGCAGGGCTACTGGGATCGGGTCGAGGAGCGGGGCGCGCCCGACAAGTCGCCCTATCGCGCCGGCTTCGCCCAGACCATCCTGGTGGCCGAGACCGACGAAGAAGCCGAGCGGCTCTATTCCGAGCACGTCAGCTATTTCTACAATCGCTGCCTGCACGTCTATCCGGGCTTCGCCGACGCGCCCGGCTACCGGACCATCAAGACCATCCAGTCCGGCGCGCTCTCGCAGTACGCCCCGCCCAAGGGCGGCGGCTACACCGAGCTGACCTGGAAAGATCTGGTCGAGCAGGGGCACATCATCGCCGGCAGCCCCGAGACCGTCCGTCAACGGATGGAAGACCTGATCAAGGGACTGAACGTCGGCAATATCTTCTGCCTGATGCACGTCGGGAACATGCCCGCCGACAAGTGCATGTACTCGACCCGGCTGTTCGCCGAAAAAGTCATGCCGAAGTTGCGCAACATGTTCCCCGACTTCGCCGACGACGACCGGTTCTGGGCCAAGCCGCTGGAGAACCGGGTGACCTCCGGCTCGCTGCCGGGCGAGTTCCCGACCAGCGCTTCGCTCGCCAAGACCTACGCCTGAGGGGAGCGGAAACATGGAACTGAAAACCATCCAGACCCACCACGTTCCGGTCCGCTATTTCGAAGGCGGGACCGGTCCTGACCTCGTCTATCTGCACGGCGCCGGGGGCGTCACCGCCGAGGATCCGTTCCTCGCCGCCCTGGCCGCCAAGCACCATGTCTACGCCCCGTTGATCCCGGGTTATGGCGACAGCGATGAAGCGCCCAGCATTCGCGACATGCTGGATTTCACCCTTCACACCTGGGACGTGATCGCGGCCCTGGGTCTGAAGGACCCGATCCTCGTCGGTCATTCTATGGGCGGGATGATCGCCGCCGAGATGGCCGCCGTGGCGCCGAACGACGTCTCGCGGCTGGCTCTGATTTGCCCGGCCGGCCTTTGGGACGACGATCATCCGATCGCCGACATCTTCTCGCTGCTGCCGTTCGAGATGCCGCAGATCCTGTTCCACGATGCTGTCGCCGGGGCGGCCATGATGACGGCCGGGCGCAATGTCGAGGACCCGAACTTCCTGCAGACCTATCTGGTGAACAATGCTCGCCAGCTTGGCATGGCTGGCCGCATCCTGTTCCCGATTCCGGAACGCGGATTGGCCGAGCGCCTCTACCGCATCAAGGCCAAGACCGTGATTGTCTGGGGCGACAGCGACCGCCTGACGCCGCCCTTCTACGCCCACGGCTTCAAGAAGGGGATCGCCGGCTCCGAACTGGTCTCGATCCCCGAGGCTGGCCACATGGTCATCGTCGAGAAGACGCCGGCCGTGGTCGAGGCGATCGGCCGACTGGGATGAGGTTTGCGCTTCGCGGTCCCGCGTGATGTCTTGGGCTCCAGTTGAAATGGAGCAATGGCATGGCCGGAACCGATGACCTCGAGGTCGTGAACAACGAGGCCGATGGGCGCTTCGAGGTGCGGCTTGGCGACCAGGTGGCCTATGCGGAGTACAGGTTGCTGAAGACCGGCATTCTGTTCCCGCACACCGAGGTCCCGCCGGCCTTCGAGGGCAAGGGCGTCGGCGGCAAGCTGGTTCGGGCCGCCATGGCGTTCGCACGTGAACGCGGCGAGAAGGTGATTCCGACCTGTCCGTTCGTGGCGGGCTTCATCACCCGCCACCCGGAGTATCACGACCTGGTGCATCCAGATTATCGGGCCGCGCTGCGCATCTAAGGACGCAAAGGCCGTCTTGGGGGGAGGACGCTTGAAACATCTTGTCTCGCTGGCCTTGGCCGGCTCGATCCTGGCCGCCTGCGCGCCGCAGGCGGGGCCGCCCGCTGACCCGGCCAGCCTCGCGCCCGCCGATCCGCGCCTGGCCGAGCTCTATGCCGGTTCCTGCAAGGCCTGCCATGTGGTCGTCGACTCCGGCGCGCCGCTGGTGCATGACGCCAGGGCCTGGGCGCCGCGTTGGAAGCAGGGCGAGGCGGTGCTGCTCGACCATGTGGTTCAGGGCTACAAGGCCATGCCCGCCATGGGCCAATGCGCGTCCTGCACCCCCGACGACTTCAAGGCCCTGACCCGGTTCATGGCCGGCCAGGAGGGCAAGTCATGATCTCGCGTCGGACAGCCCTGGTCGCTGGTGGGGCCGGTGTCGTCGCGGTGGCGGGCGGCGGGGTCTATCTCGCCAGCCGAGACAAGCCCGAGCCGCCGGCGCCGCCCAGCGTCGACGGCCAGAACCATCTGCTGTGGCGCAATTGGTCGGGCATCGCCTACGCCTATCCCGCCGTGCGTAGCGCGCCGCGCGACGAGGCGGGCGTGGCGAGCGCGCTGAAAACCTCGAAGGCCCCGGTCCGGGTCGCCGGCGCCGGTCACTCCTTCACCGCCCTGGTGCCCACCGACGGCACCCTGATGACCTTGGACAATGTCGCCGGCGTCGCCGGTTGGCAGGGTGACGAGGCGGTGGTCTGGGCCGGAACCCGGCTGGGCGTCCTGGGCCCGGCCCTGGCCGAACGTGGCCGCGCCATGGCCAATTTGCCGGACATCAACAAGCAGTCGCTCGGCGGCTGTTTGGGCACGGCCACGCATGGGACGGGCGCGAAGATCCAGGCCATCCACGGCGACGTCACCGCCCTGCGGCTGGCCACCGTCTCGGGCGAGGTTATCGAGTGCGACGCGACCCAGAACCCGGACGTGTTCCAGGCGGCCAGGGTTTCCCTCGGCGCGCTCGGCGTGATCACCCAGGCCCGCCTGAAGACCATCGCCAACCGCAACCTGCATCGCCGGTTCTGGGTCGAGCCTTTCGAAGAGACCCTGGCAAGGGCGGAGGAGCGCTGGGCCAAGCATCGGAACTTCGAATTCTACGCCGTGCCGTTCACCGGCCTGGCAGCCAACATCTCGCATGACGAGACCGACGCCCCGGCCAAGCCGCGCGGTCCCGACACCGACAGCGCCTTCCTGGAGGTGCTGAAGCAACTGCGAAACCTGACCAGGTTCTCCGCCCCATTGCGCAAGTCCGCCGCCCAGGCGCTGCTGGGATCGGCCAAGCCGGAGGAGGCCATCGACCAGGGCTGGAAGCTGCTCTCGACCGAGCGCCCCGTGCGCTTCAACGAAATGGAGTATCACCTGCCGGTCGAGAACCACCTGACCGCGCTGAAAGAGGTGGTGGCGACCATCGAGGCCAAGCGCCCGGATGTGTTCTTCCCGATCGAGGTGCGCCGCATCGCCGCCGACGACGTTTGGCTTTCGCCGTTCCAGGGCGGCCCGCGCGGCTCGGTCGCCGTCCATTGCCACTACAAGGACGACTACGACTTCTTGTTCGACCTGATCCAGCCGATCTTCCTGAAGTACGGCGGCCGGCCGCACTGGGGAAAGCTGCATAGTCTCAAGGCGCGTGAGCTGGCGCTGCTCTACCCGAACTGGAACGATTTCCTCGAGGTCCGCCGACGGCTCGACCCGGAGGGGCGTCTGCTCAACCCCTATCTCAAGGAGCTGTTCGGCGTTTGACGGCGGTTTCCTCGCGTGTCGGGTGAAACCGGCGGCCCGTGGGCGGACTTTGCGTCCGCCCGTTCCGCGCGCCCGTAACCCTAACGGCCGGTGACTTCCCCGGCCGGTTTCATCGGGGTCTCACTATGAAGTCGATACTCGCCGCCGCCGCCTTGGCGTTGGCCACCGCATCGTCGGCCAACGCTGCGACGCTCTTTCAATCCATCCCCGACCTGACGGCTGTGCCCGTCCAGGCCAGCTATTGCAGCAGTTGCAACGCATTCCTGCCGTTCCGGATCTACGACACCTTCGAACTGGCCGCGGACTCCACCATCAATTCGGTGACCTTCGCCATCGACACCCGTTTCTCGCCGGGCGGCTCCACCAATGTCGGCTTTTTCAATTTGAACGGCGCCCTGCCGGGGACCGCGATCGCCGACTTCACCATCAGCGCGGCCAACTATCTACTGACCGACACCCAGACCGATTTCATCAAGCTGGTCACCTTTGACATCGGCGCCTTGGCCCTCGACGCCGGCCGCTACGACATCAGTTTCTACAACCCGAACGGCCTGGGAATCCCCGCCTACGCCGACCCGGGCGGCAAGCTCTATCACCAAGGGAATTTCTTCCAAGCCAGCCAGTTTTACGATGGTCGTTCGGCGAGCTTCTCGCTTGGCGGCGTCTCGGCGGTTCCGGAACCGGGCGCCTGGGCGATGATGATCGTCGGCTTTGGCTTGGCTGGAGGCGCCGTCCGGATCACCCGTCGCCGGGCCTTGGTCGCCCTGACCTAGAGACGAGGCTGCGGCTCGGCGTGAGGGGAGTTGCGCCCCTCACGCCGAGTTTCGCCGGAACCGTGCTATGGTCGGCAATGAACGAAAAACCAGTCGAGAAGCCTGCCGCCGCCGCCATGTCCCTTCGTCACCGTCCAGGTGGCTTCGCCAATGCGAACCTGAACAGCAAGGGCGGCATCCACCGCAGCGAAAAGACCGCCTCAGCGCGGTCGGCCGCGAAGTCCAAGCCGTGGTCGGGCGCTAAGCCCTGATCAGCGGCTGATCGCCAGATAGCATCAGGGCGTTGAAGCGCTCACCCATCAGCCGATAGCCTTCGGTGTTCGGGTGCAGGTCGTCGGGCAACATATGCGCGTCGGCCGCCCCGAATAACGACAACCCGTCCAGATAGCGGATCGCGGTGTCCCCGGCCGCCACTCGCGTGGCGACCACCTCCTGCAGCAGCTGTCGCATCCGGATCAGGGACGGGCCGCCCAGGGAGCCCTCGTCCTCCCGACCGGGAGAATAGATCGGCGAGGCGATGACCAGCGGCGTTGTCTTGTGCCGCTCGCGGATGATCGAGATCATGGCGTGGGCTGAGTCCGGGAAGGTTCGTTCCCGCAGTTGCCCGCCGTCAAACACGTTGATCCCCAACTTCAGCACGATGGCGTCGGCGCGGGTGTCGCGGATGATGCGGGCGGCTTGCCCGGAGAGCAGGCAGGACCCCGCCCAGCCGAGATTGAGATGATCGAGATCGGCCAGGCGCGCGGCGACGGCCGGCCAGCCGTTACTGGCCCCCTCGGCCTCCATGCAGTGGGTGATCGAGCTGCCGTGGAACAGGATGCGCGGGCGCGGATCGGGCGCGGGCGTCGCCACCGCGTCATCGTCAAGTTCCAGGCCGGTGATCGAGACGGTCGCCGATTGCGGCAGCCAGAGCTCCAGCACCTTTTCGCCGGCCGGCAGATCGGCGAAGGCGACCGCGAAAGCCTCATCGCCTTCCAGCGTGCCGCTTTCCAGATTGATCGTGGTGCCGCCCGTCCCGTGCGAGCGGCCGAATAGTTCGCCATCCACATAGAGGTCGTAGGCGCCGCGCCGCTCATCCCCCGCCGGCTGCGCCAACAGCCGCTGAGTGGCTGTCAGCCGCACGCTGCGCGAGGCCGTCGACAATCGCACTCGGCAAGCCGCGGCGCAGGATCCGACCCAGCGGTTGAACGGGTCGTAGAAGCCGAGCTCTGCGACCGGCAACCGTAGCGGCTGCAGCGAGTCGCGCCGCTGGCGCACGTCGATCTGTCCCGTCAGCAACGGTTCGATCTCGTCCAGGGACAAGGACTTCATGCGCGCCTCCCAGCTATCGCCACCACCCTTGTAGGGGCGACCCTAGTTCGGGTGAAGGGCGATTGGCGCGTCAGGGTCGGTTGGCATGGCGGGGCGAGGGGTGAAGGACGGCGCGGTTGTGACCGGCGGCGGCGGAGCGATCGCCTGAACCGGCGCCGGTTCGGGCGCAGGGATCTCCAGCCTGGGCGCGGCGGCGGCGGGCGCGGGTCGGGCCGCAGGCGTTGCGGCCGGGGGCGCGGGGCGCGGCGCGCTGGCGGCGACGACGGTCTTCGCGGGCGCGGCGACGGGCGGCGCCGGCGTTGGTTCAACCGCCGCTTCCAGCGTGGGGGGAGGTGTTGTCGCCAGCGGAGGGGCCGCTTCGGCGGCGACCGGCGCGATGGCTGCGGGCGGTGGCGGTGTTGTCGTCGGCGCAGGCGCGTCCCGGCCGGTCAGGATGAAGAACGCCGCCAGACCGCCGAGGGCGGCGAGACCTGCGCCGACGCCGACGATCATTGGCGTGCGAGACGTCTTGGCGGGCTGTCGGACGGCGAAGGTGAGCGGTGTCGGTTCAGGTTCGGGCGCAACCACAGGGGCGGGCGCCGGCGCCGGCGCAGCCGGGCGTGCGGCTAGGGGCCTAGGCGCCATGGCGGGCGTGGGCGCGGGTGTCGGCGCTGCGGGGGACGGAGTCGGCGCGGCCTGAATCGGACGCGTGACCAAGGGCGTGAGCGTGCGCGCGCCCGGCATTGGCCGGGTGGCGAGCGGTCGGGGCGCGGCCCCCTGCGGGGTCATGGATCCGCCGCTGAGGATTCCAGTGGGCCGCGCCGGCGCGGTGGAGAACGATTTCGATGGCGGTTTGGGCTGCTCGGGCGCGGGCGCCGGTTCCGGCGCCGCGCCTTCGCTGGACTTGGGCAGTGGGCCAATCCGCATCCGTCCCTGGGACGGCAGGCGTCCCCAGGGGCTCGAACGCGTGAACGGATTATTGTCCCAGTCGGGCGGCTGCATCGGCGATCTCCAGCGCCGGTCGGTTGGCGCCGCGCAACTCTAATCCAGACTTCGACGGTTGTTAGGCGCCGACTATCGCTGAGCGGTCCGAATTGGGGCCCCGGAAGCTTTTGTCGCACAGCTGCTGGGCTCCATCATGCCGTGCATGGCCAGGCAGTAGATGTCCTCATAGTAGGGGCCCGCGCTCGCCAGGCACTGATAGAGGTTCAGCTTGGCGACCCGCAGGCACATGCCGCTCTTGGGTTCGTTCAGCAGGCTCTTGGCCTTGGCGCCGTCGCCCATCACCGTCAGCGCCGCCACCGCCAGGCCGCGTGCAACGACCGGACTGGCCGGCCCGCCGCGCCGCCCGCCATCGGAGACCGCCGCGTAGAGCCGGGCTTCGTCGCCGGCGACCGGGCGGTAGCCGGCGCTGGAGATCTGCTTGACCCTGGTCAGCCGCGCCTTGGCGTCGGGCACGAAGACCTGGGACCAGGCCTGATGCTGGACGCTGTAGGAGACCTTCTTCACCCGCAGGCCGCTGGCGTTCAGGGCCTCGCCTTGACGATAGAGGGCGGCGTTTGCACGGGCGGCGCCGGAATCGGCGCCCGGCAGGGTCGTGGCGAGGTCCGGGCGCGCGATCAGCCGCTTGGCCAGTTGCCCGTCCTTGCCGGCCTTGCGGACGCCGGCGACGAATTTCGGATCCTGCAAGGCGGCGACGGCGGCATAGGCGATCATGCCCGCCTCCATCTGCTTGGGATCATAGGCCGCGCCAACCCGCAGCCCCTCGGCGACCGCCGCCGGGCCCGGGAACTTGTCGTCGATGGCGCGGGCGTTGCGCATGAACGCCTCGAAGGCGCTGGCCTGGGCCTCGATCTGCCGATCGGCGCGGACGGCCTGGGCGGCGCCCCGTTGCGGCGGCGGCGTCGCCGCGCAGCTGGCCAATAGGATAGCGGTGGCTGCGGCCGCGAGGCCCAGCCTGATCGTGAAGTCCATGACGGACCCTCCAGCTAAAGAGGCCCCCCCGTCATGGGGCAGACTTCACCCGTTCATCATGAAGGAACTGTTGCCGAGCTTGGCCTTAGAGCGGCCCCTAGGACGACAGGATGTCGGCGAGCGAAGGCTCGTCGGGGTCGGCCAGCTTGGTGAACAGCAGCTTGTCGATCCGGCGGTCGTCCATGTCGATCACCTCGACTCGATAGCCGCCGATCTCGAACACATCGCCCTCGGTGGGCAGGCGCCCGACCTCATGCAGCACGAGGCCCGCGACCGTATGGAAGTGGGACGTCTCGCTGAAATCGGCTTCCAGCGCCTTGGCCAGATCCTCGACGTCCGCGCGGCCGTCCACCAGGAAGCTGCCGTCCTCGCGGCGCAGGATGGTCGTCGGGTTCTCGGCGTCGTGACCTTCGTCGAAATCGCCGGCGATCATCTCCAGCAGGTCGGTCGGGGTGACGACGCCCTCGAGCGCGCCGAACTCGTCTACGACCAGGGCCATGTGCAGCGGCGTCTGCTTCAACAGGTCGAAGGCGCGCAGCAACGAGGTGGTTTCGACGATGTAGAGCGGGGTCGCCATGATCTTGGCGATGTCCAGCGGGGTGCCGTCCAGCAGGGCGTCCAGCACGTCGTTCTTGTGGATCACGCCGACCGGCTCCTCGACGTCGGTTCCGCTGGTGACGACGATCCGCGAATAGGGGCAGGCGCGGATGTCTTCCTTCTGCTGCTCAGGCGTGTCGGCCAGCGAGATCCAGTAGACGTCGCGGCGCGGGGTCATGGCGACCCGCACCTGGCGGTCGCCGAGACGCAGAACCTCGCCGATCATCGCCTGTTCCTGCGGTTCGATCAGGCCGGCGCTGGCGCCTTCGGCCAGCACGGTCTCGACCTCTTCCTGGGTGATCTTCTCGCCCTTCTGGTCGCGGATGCCGAGCAGGCGCAGCACGCCGACCGTCGAGACGGTGAGCAGGGTGACGAAGGGGCCCATCGCCTTGGCCATCAGCGTCAGCGGGCGGGCGACCAGGGCGGCGATGGTCTCCGGGAAGGCCATGGCGAAACGCTTAGGCACCAGCTCGCCGACGATCAGCGACAGGTAGGTGATGATCACGACCACCACGCCGGTCGAGATCAGCTCGGAATAGTCGTGCAGGGCCGGGATGGTCTCGAGCATCGTGTCGAGTTCGCCGGCGATGGTCGCCTGGCCATAAGCGCCCGACAGAATGCCGATCAGCGTGATGCCGACCTGGACGGCGGCCAGGAAGCGAGTGGGATTTTCAGATAGGCGGAGCGCGGCGGCCGCGCCCTTGTCGCCCCGTTCGGCCCGGCTTTGCAGCTTCGCACGTCGGGAGGACACCACGGCCAATTCGGACATGGCGAACAGGCCGTTGAGCACCAGAAGGAGGAGCACGACGGCCGAGGCGAAGACGATCATTAAAGTGCGGATCCAGGCGAGGCCCTCTGGGAGCCCCGCCGGGAGCCTAGCGGCGATTGCCCCGGCAAGCGAGAATTGATCTCACTAGCAGGGCCGTCCCGCGTGATAGCCGCGAATTTAGGCGGCGAGCGCGACGCGGTTGCGGCGGCGGATGGTCGAGCCGATCAGGCCGAAGCCGATGATCATCATCGCCCAGGTGGCCGGTTCCGGCACCGCCGAGCGCAGCACTTCCAGCTTGCCGCCGTAGCCACCGAGGTGGATCTCGCCGTTCTGTTCCAGGCTGCCGAAGACGGCCGAGCCTTCGATGAAGTTGCCGATCTTGCCGGCGGCGTAAGGCGCCAGCACCGAGCCGTAGAAGCTGTTGGAGCCGAAATCGATGGTCTGGGCTTCGTAGAAGTTCCAGATCACGTGCTCGCCGAGGCCGCTATTGTTGCCGATGAAGTTCTTGGCGATCTTGGCGTCCTTGCCGCCGACATTGACGACGATGGTGTCAAAGCCCTTGGTCAGGAATTGGATCTCGCCAACCTTGTTGAAGATGCTGGTGTCGGCCAGGTCGAACACGGCCAGCTTGCCGTTGCCGGTGGCGGGCGAGAACTGGATGCGGTTCTGCAGCGGGAAGCTGACCTGGTCCGTCGGGGTCAGGCCGGCCAGATAGGCCGACAGATCCTTGACGCCGAGCGCGTAGTCGGTGGCCTGGACCTGCAGGCCGGCGGTGAAGCCGGGCAGGCCGAGGTTCGATTGGATCGTCCCGCCGTTCTTGTTCATGTTGCCGCTGGCCGCGCCGCCGATCTGGACGGTGCTGCCCTTGCTGCCGTTGATGTTCGACGCCGAACCGCCGATCGTCACGGTTTGGTTGCCGCCGTTCAGGTTCAGGCCGCTCGACATCGAGCCGCCGATCAGCGCGCCGGAGCTGTTGTTAAGTTGCTTGGTCCCGCCGCTCACGCTGCCGACCACGGTCAGGCCCGGCGCGGTGGACGTCGGAGCCTTGCCGCCCTTGATGAAGTAGTTCGACGAGTTGCCGGTCAGGTTGCCGCCGACGAAGGTGCGGCCCTCAACCTCGGAGCTGGACTTCAGGTTACCTAGGACGACGAGATTGTACTCCCGCATGACCTGGAGGCCGACATTGGCGTCGGCCAGAGCCGGGGACGCCGAAGCGATAGCGCCGATGGCGGCGATCGGGAGAACGAACTTACGGATCTGAGAGAACACGAACGGGACCTGTGTCAGATTGGAATGCTGCGGCGCAACAATTGAGCGCGCCAATACCGCACTGCAAGATGCGTGCAATGGTCTTCCCACGCTGGTTGTATCGAATTGGTGTCGAGACATCCTTTCTCGTTGATTTACCAAAGAAAAAGGGCCGCCCCAGAGGGGCGGCCCTTAGTCACAGATTGTTTCCGACCTACTGAAGGTCGTGAAGCTGTTGGAAATCTAGAAGATTTCGAACAGACCCGCCGCGCCCATACCGCCGCCGACGCACATGGTGACGACGCCGTACTTGGCGCCGCGACGCTTGCCTTCATGCATGATGTGGCCGGTCGCGCGCGCGCCGGTCATGCCGTAGGGGTGGCCGATCGAGATGGCGCCGCCCGACACGTTGTACTTCGCCGGGTCGATGCCCAGCTTGTCGCGGCAGTACAGGACCTGCGAGGCGAAGGCCTCGTTCAGTTCCCACATGTCGATGTCGTCGATGGTCAGGCCGTTGCGGGCCAGCAGCTTCGGGATCGCGAAGACCGGGCCGATGCCCATTTCTTCCGGACCGCAGCCGGCGACGGCCATGCCGCGATAGGCGCCGAGCGGGGTCAGGCCGCGCTTTTCGGCTTCCTTACGTTCCATCAGCACCACGGCGGCGGCGCCGTCCGACAGCTGCGAAGCGTTGCCGGCGGTGACGAACTTGCCTTCCTTGACGAAGATGCCGCCCTTGAAGACCGGAGCCAGCTTCTGCAGGTCGGCCAGGGTGGTCTGCGGGCGGTTGCCCTCGTCCTGGGTCAGGGTGACTTCCTTCTCGGAGAACTCACCGGTTTCCTTGTTCTGCACCATCATGATCGAGGTCAGCGGCGCGAGTTCGGCGTTGAACACGCCGGCGGCCTGGGCCGCAGCGGTGCGCTGCTGCGATTGCAGGGCGTATTCGTCCTGGGCTTCGCGGCTGATGCCGTAGCGGTCGGCCACGATCTCGGCGGTCTCGATCATCGAGGTGTGGATTTCCGGCACGTGCTCGTTGAGCCACTTATCGCTGGTGCGATAGCGGTTCATCTTGTCGTTCTGCACCAGGCTGATCGACTCCAGCCCGCCGCCGATGGCGACCGTCGCGCCGTCGTTGATGATGTACTTGGCGGCCGTGGCGATGCCCATCAGGCCCGAGGAGCACTGGCGGTCGAGCGTCATGCCCGAGACGGTGTTCGGCAGGCCGGCGCGCAGGGCGGCCTGGCGGGCGATGTTGTTGCCGGTCGAACCCTGTTGCAGGGCCGCACCCATGACCACGTCGTCGATCTCGCCCGGATCGACGCCAGCGCGTTCGACCGCAGCGCGGATCACATGGCCGCCGAGCTCGGCGCCCGAGGTGTTGTTGAACGCGCCGCGATAGGCCTTGCCGATCGGGGTGCGGGCTGTGGAGACGATAACCGCTTCACGCATTGGGGGAGCATCCTAGGAATTGGGAGGAAGATCGCCCCCGGGATCCGCAGCCGGACCCCGGGGATAGGAAAGGGTCGCCTTACAGGTCGGCGAACTTCTTGTTTTCGGCGACAAGCTTTTCCAGGAGCGGGGACGGCTTGAACTGGTCGCCCATGGTGGCTTGGAATTCCTTCATCTTGGCGAGGACCTTGGCCGGACCGACCTGGTCGCCGTAGTGCATCGGGCCGCCGCGATAGACCGGCCAGCCGTAGCCGTTCTGCCAGACCACATCGACGTCGGACGCGCGGATGGCCTTGCCTTCTTCGAGGATCTTCACGCCTTCGTTGATCATCGGGAAGATGCAGCGCTCGAGGATCTCTTCGTCGCTGATCTTGCGCGGGTTGGCGCCCGACTTGACGATGAAGTCGTTGATGACCTTCTCGGTGAAGGGGCTCGGCTTGGCGACGCGGTTCTCGTCGTAGTCGTAGTAGCCGGCGCCGGTCTTCTGGCCGCGGCGGTCAGCTTCGCACAGCACGTCGCGGATGCTTTCGCCCTTCGACTTTTCCTTCACCCAGCCGATATCCAGGCCGGCCAGGTCGCTCATCGCGAACGGGCCCATGGGGAAGCCGAAGTCGTAGAGGACGCGGTCGATGTCCCACGGCATGGCGCCTTCCATGACCAGCTTCTGGGCTTCGCGCTGGCGCGCGCCCAGGATGCGGTTGCCGACGAAGCCGGGGCAGACGCCGACCAGAACGGCGACCTTGCCGATCTGCTTGGCCAGCTTCATCGAGGTGGCGATCACTTCCTTGGAGGTGTGGTCGGCGCGGACGATTTCCAGCAGCTTCATCACGTTGGCCGGCGAGAAGAAGTGCAGGCCGATGACGCTTTCCGGACGCTTGGTCACCGAGGCGATCTCGTCGATGTCGAGGCCCGAGGTGTTGGTGGCCAGGATCGCGCCGGGTTTGCAGATGGCGTCGAGCTTGGTGAAGATGTCCTTCTTGATGTCCATGCGCTCGAACACCGCTTCGATCACCAGATCGACGTCGGCGAACGAGTCTTCCATCGACAGCGAGCCGGTGATCAGCGCGCAGCGCTCCTCGACCTGGGCCGCGGTGATGCCGCCGCGCGAGGCGGTGCGCTCATAGTTCTTGCGGATGGTGGCCAGGCCGCGGTCGAGCGGCTCTTGCTTCTGTTCGACGATCACCACCGGGATGCCGGCGTTGGCGAAGTTCATCGCGATGCCGCCGCCCATGGTGCCGGCACCGATGATGCCGACCTTCTTGATCGGGATCAGGGCGGTGTCTTCCGGAACGTCCGGGATCTTCTGAGCGGTGCGCTCGGCGAAGAACGAATAGCGCTGGGCCGCCGATTGCGGGCCGCTCATCAGTTCGGCGAACAGCTTGCGCTCGACCGCCAGGCCTTCGTCGAAGGGCAGGTTCACCGCCGCTTCGATGGTCTGGATGTTGTATTCCGGGGCCAGGAAGCCGCGGAACTTGCGCGCGTTGGCCTTGCGGAAGTCGGCGAAGATCTCGGGCTTGCCGCGGGCCGCTTCGACCTTTTCGTTCTGGTCGCGGATCTTGCGCAGGGGCTTGCCCTCGGCGACGATCTTCTTGGCGAAGGCGATAGCGCCTTCCTTCAACTTGCCTTCTTCGACCAGCTCGTCGGTCAGGCCGCCGGCCAGGGCTTCCTTGGCGCCGACGTGACGACCCGAGGTCATCATTTCCAGGGCGCGCTCAGGACCGACCACGCGGGGCAGGCGCTGGGTGCCGCCGGCGCCCGGCAGCAGGCCGAGGTTCACTTCGGGCAGGCCGAACTTGGCCGACGGAACGGCGACGCGGTAGTGGGCGCACAGCGCCACTTCGAGACCGCCGCCCAGCACGGTGCCGTGGATCGCGGCGATCACCGGCTTGGGCGAGTTTTCCATCGCGTCCTGGACGTCGGTCAGGCTGGGACCAGCCATCGCGCCGCCGAACTCGGTGATGTCGGCGCCGGCGATGAAGGTGCGGCCTTCGCAGATCAGCACGATGGACTTGGCGGCGTCGTTCGCGATCGCGGCCTTGAAGCCTTCGAACAGGCCTTCGCGGACCTTGGCCGACAGGGCGTTCACCGGAGGTGAGTTGAGCGTGATGACGGCGACGTCGCCTTCGAGCGAGAGGTCGGTCACCGAATTGATCTCGGCCATTTGCGCATCCTCGACTGATTGGAGAGGGGCGGCTCGTGGACGTGGCCACCCTCGATTCAAACGGTTGTTTACAGGCCCCGCCAAGCTGGCGCGAGTCAAAAATCCTCTGGGTTTTCGGACGCCAAACGGGGGTCCATAACCGCTAACAACGATCACCTTAGGGGAAGCAAGACATGGCTCAGGGACTGTTCTCACTGGAGGGCCGGGTGGCTCTCGTCACTGGCGGCTCGCGCGGCATCGGCAAGATGATCGCCAAGGGCTTCATCGACCAAGGCGCCAAGGTCTACATCTCGTCGCGCAAGCCCGGCGCCTGCGACGAAGCGGCCGCCGAACTGGGCGAAAACTGCATCTCGCTGCCGCAGGATGTCTCCACGGTTGAGGGCTGCAAGGCCCTGGCCAAGCGGCTCACCGACGCCGAGCCGAAGCTCGACATCCTGGTCAACAACGCCGGCGCCGCCTGGGGCGCGCCCTTCGACGAATTCCCGGAAAGCGGCTGGGACAAGGTCATGGACCTGAACCTGAAGTCGCCGTTCTTCCTGACCCAGGCGCTGCACGGCGCTCTGAAGGCCGCCGCCAGCCATGACCAGCCGGCCAAGGTCATCAACATCTGCTCGATCGACGGCATCCGCCTCAATCCGCAGGAGACCTATTCCTACCACGCCAGCAAGTCGGGCCTGATCTATCTGACCCGCCGGATGGCCGCTGAGCTGATCAAGGATTCGATCAACGTCACCGGCATTGCGCCCGGCGCCTTCGCCTCGGAAATGAACCGCGTGGCCCGCGACCAGGGCGACGAGATCGCCAAGCGCATCCCTTCGCGCCGCATCGGTCGCGACGAGGACATGGCCGCGGCCGCGATCTACCTGGCCAGTCGCGCCGGCGACTATGTGGTCGGCGAAACCATCGCGGTGGACGGCGGCGTGGCCCTGGCGAGCCTCGGCGGACTTTAAAACTTCCGGACGGCCACGCTTTCGGCTGTTTTGCGTTATGACCTGACCCAAAGCAGCCGACGTCGTCCCGTTTGACCGATTCCGATACCGATCCTTCCCCGCCACCCAGGGCGACCCGACGCCGGTGGCGGCGAAGGCGCACGGCCTTGGCCGTCGTGGCCCTGGTCGCCGTCGTGGCCGGGACCAGCGTCTATGTCACCCGCCGGATCATCGCCCGCGAGATCCTGGTCGGCTGGTTGGAGGCGCGCGGCATCCCCGCCGAGGTGCAGTTCCGACGCTTCGAGTTCGGCGGTTTTTCCGCGCGCGTCCGCGTGGGCGCCGAGCGTGATCCCGACGTCACCGCCGATCTGGTCGAGATCCATTATGGGCTGACCGGCTTCTGGGCCGGGCGACCGCTGGGGATCGAGGTCGCTTCCGTCACCCTGCACCGGCCCATCGTGCGCGCCAGTCTGAAGGGCGGGAAGTTCAGCCTTGGTTCGCTGGATCCGCTGATCGAGGAATTCGCCAAGCGGCCGCCGCAGGCCGGGGCGCCGAAGCCGCGGATCGAGGTCCGCGAAGGCGTGGTTCGCTTGGCCACCGACTATGGCCCGCTCACCGCCCGCGCCAACGGCCGGATGGAGCACGGCAAGCTAATGGCGCTCGACGCGCGCTTTGATCCGGCGGTGCTGAAGGGCGACGGACTGAGCGCCTCGACCGGCCCCTCGCAGCTGCTGCTGATCACCAATCGTAACCGGGTCGACATCCTGCTGACCGCGCCGGTCAAGGATCTGGCGGTCGGCGGCGTGGCCGCCACGGGCGGCAATCTGCGGTTCTCGGCCCAGGGGCCCTATCCCGACTTCGAAAAGAAGCGCGGGGAAGGCAAGGTCATCGCCCGGCTCGACCTCGATGGCGCGGCCCTGACCGCCGGGGATCGCCGACTGCAGGACTTCAAGCTGCTGGCCAAGTTCGACGGCTCGTCGACCGGCTGGTTCGAGACCCTCGCCCTCGCTGGTGACGGCTCCTTTGAGGCCAGCGCCGGCGGGTTGAGCGGCGCCGGCGTCGAGGCGCGCGGGATCCAGGCCCAGGCGAGCGTCAGCGATCTGCGCTGGACCCGCTCGGCGGGCGACGTGATCTCCAGCGAGGTCACCACCCTGATCACCGCCGCCTCGGCCCAGGCCGGCGATCTTTCCCTGAAGAACACCCGCGCCGATTTCGGCGGGCTGGTGGCGTTTGACGACCGGCGGCTGGATCTGGCGCTGCGCGGTTCGCTGGCTTCGCGCGGCGCCTGGTCTGGGCTCGGCCCAGCGCGCGCGACGGACGATCCAGCGACGGCGGCGCTGAAGAAGGCGGCCTCCGGCTTCCAGTTCGCCGCCAATTCCCTGACCATCAGCGCGTCGGGCGAGGATCTGTCGGTCCGCCTCGGCGTGCCCGCCAAGATCCGCACCGACAGCGGCGGCGAGGCCTCGCTCTACAGAGCCGGCGGCGCGATCTACGCCAATGGGGCGGGGGCCTTCGACCTCAAGGTTTCGGGCGGCGGTCTGCCCGAGGCCAGCGTCACCGCCCGCAGCTATCGGCTGACCCCCGACGGCCTGGTCGCCAGCGGGCAGGTCAAGGTGGCGGGCAGCTTCGCTCCGGTGCAGGACGCCACGCTCGAGGAGTCCGGCGACCTGCGGCTGGCCAACGGCGCGCTGGACTTCACCGCCAGCGGCTGCGCGCCGATCACGGCGGCCCATGTCGAACTCGGCGAGAACGACCTGCAAAAGGTCGCCGCTGAACTCTGCCCGGTCAAAGGCGCCCCGCTCGTCTCGATGAAGGATGGCGCGTGGCGGCTGCGCGGCGAGGTGGTCAAGGCCGCCGCCGCTCTGCCAGCCTTTGAGGCCAAGGTCTCTGAAGCGTCCGCCCGGGTCGATCTGCGCGGCAAGGGGGCGGCGCTGAACGGGCATGTCGCGATCGCCAGCGCCCGCATCGACGATCTGGCGGCCGAGACCCGGTTCCGTCCTGTGCGAGGTTCCGGCGAGGTTCGCGCCGTGAACGGCGGCTGGACCGGCGACTTGGCGGTCACCGACCTCGCCGGTCGCAAGTTGGCGCGGGCCGACCTGCGTCACGGCGCCGATGGTCGCGGGACCCTGGCTTTCGACACCGGGATGCTGGTCTTCGAGGACGGCGGGCTGCAGCCGGTGAACATTTCGCCCATGGCCGCCATCGTGGCCTCGCCGGCCACAGGCCGCGCGCGGTTCGACGGCCATATCGGCTGGGGGCCGGACACATCTTCCAGCGCCGGGATGCTCACCGTCGAGCGGATGGACTTCGTCAGCCCGATGGGGCCGGTCGTCGGCCTGACCGGCCAAGTGGCCTTCACCAGCCTGATCCCGCCGACCGCCGCGCCGGGCCAGAGCCTCAAGGCCGAGGCGATCAACACCTTGGTTCCCCTGACCGATGTCGACATCAAGTTCGGCCTCGCGACCGAGGGGCTCAGCGTCGAGGGGGCGCAACTCGCGGTCGGGGGCGGAACCTTGGCCTTCGAGCCCTTCACCGTGCCGTTCAAGGCCGGCGCGTCCTGGAAGGGCGTGCTCAATTTCCAGGGTGTCCAGGTCAAGGAGTTGGTCGAGGCCTCGCCGTTCGGCGACCGTGTCGACCTCGAAGCCCGGCTGACGGGCCGCGTACCGTTTGAGGTGACGCCCCAGGGGGTGCGCGTGGCCGGCGGAACCTTGGCCGCCATCGAACCAGGGCGGCTGTCGATCCTGCGCGAGGCGCTGATACCCGTTGCGAGCACGCCGGCGCAGGCGGTCATCAGCGGCGCGGTCGACACTGTTCAGGTGCCGCTGACCCAGGCCGACGCGGCGCCGGGCGAGGTGAACGCGTTCAGCGAGTTCGCCTACCAGGCCATGGAGCATCTGGCCTTTGACCAGCTCGACGCCGAGGTGAACAGTCTCGACAACGGGCGGCTGGGCGTCCTGCTGCATATCAAGGGCGAACACACCCCGCCCAAGAAGCAGGAAATCCGCCTGACCATCATGGAACTGATCCGCCGGGACTTCATGAACAAGGCGCTGCCCTTGCCGTCCGGCACCAAGGTCGACCTGACCCTGGACACCTCGCTAAACATGGATCAGCTCCTGAAGGACTTCGCCGACTATCAGGCGCTGCGCGGTTCACAAGCGGTTCAGCCGTGACGGACCACCTTGGCTATGCTTCTTGAGGCCGTGATTTTGGAGAACCGTATGAATAGAGCTCTTCCCGCCGCGGCCGCCTTGGCCGGCGTGGCTTTCCTGAGCGCGTGTGCGCCCACCGTGCGGGTGGAGGTTGCGCCGATCACGATCTACGCCAAGCTGGACGCCGATGTGCGCCTCCGCCTCGACGATGACGTCAAGGCGTTGATCCAGCAGAATCCGAACCTGTTCTAAGGGGTATGACCATGAGCTTCTTCAAACTGATGGCGCCTGTCGCCGCCGTGGTCGGCAGTCTCACCCTGGCCGGCGCGGCCCTCGCGGATCCTGCCTCGGCCAAGGCCGCAGTCGATTCCGCCAAGGCGGCCGGCGTGGTCGGCGAGCAGGCCGACGGCTTCCTGGGCTTCGTCAACGCCGGCGCCGCCAGCGGCGATGTGAAGGCCGCCGTGGCCGAGATCAACGCTGGTCGTCGTCAGCTGTACTCTCAGGCGGCCGCCAAGAATGGCGTCACCCCCGCCGCCGCCGGTGCCTCGGCGTTCCGTTCGGTGGTGCAGGGTCTGCTGAAGCCGGGCGAGTTCTATCAGAACACCTCCGGCGCCTGGGTCCAGAAGTAGGCCTGGGCTTTCGTCCATCGACCGATGATGGCCGGCTCGTCGCCGGCCATCATCGGCTGACCCATCTCAGTCGGATCAAGGGCGTGTCATGAACATTGTTCTGGTCCCCGGCTACATGCTGGACGACGACCTCTGGACCGATGTCGCCGAGGCCTTGGCTGAGGTCGGCGGCATCTCCCATGCGGACCTGTCGCGCGACGCAACCATCGAAAGCATGGCGCAACGGCTCCTGGAGGAGGCCCCTGAGGCGTTCGTCCTGGTCGGCTTTTCCATGGGCGGCTACGTCGCGCGCGAGGTCATCCGGCTGGCGCCGACGCGGGTCGCGGGTCTGATCCTGATCGCCACTTCATCGCGGGGCGACACGGAAATTCAAGCTCAGCGAAAGGCGACGGTCGCCCGGACGCCCAGCTTATCCAAGTTCGGCGGGTTGAGCCGCGGCGCCATTCTGTCGTCCCTGGGATCGGCGCATGCGAACGAGCCGCTCATCGCCCGTATTCGCGCCATGAGCGTCCGGCTCGGCGGGGATGTGTTCCAGCGCCAGTCCAGCTTGGTCCGCGTGGGGGATGCCGACCAACTTGGCGCTATTGGTTGTCCGACCCTGATCATCGCCGCCGCCGACGACAGGCTGCGCAGCTTGGATGAGGCCGCGGAGCTTCACGCTGGCATACCGGGGTCCGCTCTGGCGGTTATCCCGAACTCTGGGCACATGATTCCGCTGGAGGTTCCGACGCAGCTGCTCGAGGTCATTCTTCCCTGGTTGAGCGCCCTGCCTTCGGCGGGCGTGTCACAGGGCTAGCGGCGCGTCGGTTCGCGTTCGGCCCATAAAAAGCGAGCCCGTCCTGACCTCGCGGTCGGGACGGGCTCGAGGAGAGACAACTGGGCGCGTTAGCCCCGTGACGTCAGGCCGGAAGAACCAGCTGTTCCGAGGCGATCGCGAAGCGGGTGGTGGCCTTGCTGCGGGTCTCATCGGACACCCTGCGCCAGACTTCTTTGGCTTCATCGCGCGACTCGTACGGCCCCAATACCTGGGGCGCGCCGTTCTTCAGCTTGGTGAAGGCGAGGCAGCTATATTCGCCGCCAACAACCCAGAACCGTTCCTTGGTCATGGTACCTGCTCCCCCGGCCGAAGCCGGAACTGATCGGCTTTTACAAGCCATGGTCTCCTCTAACCCTTGCGGCGGTTGGAGCGAAGAGCCTATCAGGTGCAACAAAGCGTAGTTGTCACAGTGCGACGTTGTCACGATTGTAAATCTGTGACAATCAGACTCGATGGCTCTCCCATCGACTGACCGCAAGCTGTTCCTGGGCGCGCGCATGAAGCGCATGCGCCGCGAACTTGGTCTGACCCAGACGCGGATGGCCGAGGATCTGGGCGTGTCGCCCAGCTATCTGAACCTGCTGGAGCGCAACCAGCGCCCGGTCACCGCCCAGGTGCTGCTGCGCCTTGCCGAAGCCTATGACCTCGATCTGAAGACGCTGTCGTCGGACCCGGAATCGACCAACGCCACCGGCCTGTCCGAAGTGTTCTCCGACCAGATGTTCCGCGATCTCAGCGTCGCTCGCCATGAGATCGCCGAGGTCGCCGACAGCGCGCCGGCCGTCTCCGAGGCGATCGTGCGGCTCTACCGCGCCTATCTGGACCAGCGACGGCTGACCGATCTGGGCGCCATCGGCCGGCCCGAGGAAGGCGCCGCCGCCGGGTCGGCGGTCATGCCGTCTGACTGGGTGCGCGATTTCATCCAGACGCAGAAGAACTACTTCGCCGAACTGGAAGAGGCCGCCGACGAGATGGTGGCCGAACTGGCCTACGAGCCGCTCGACTTCGCCGCTGCCGCGCGGGAGCGGTTGGCCAAGCGCCACAATGTCACGGTGCGGATCGTTCCGGTCGACGTGCTGCCGGAGTCGGTTCGTCGCTACGACCATCACCGCAAGCGGCTGTTCCTGTCCGAGGTGTTGACCGGCTCCGGGCGCTCGTTCGCGCTGGCCTATCAGTTGGCCATGCTGGAATACGGCCCGCTGCTCGACGCCATCGCCGAGCGGTCCGGGCCGCCCGACCGTCCGACCCGTAACCTGCTGAAGGTGTCGCTGGCCAACTATCTGGCGGCGGCCCTGCTGATGCCCTACGCGGCCTTCCACGAGGCGGCCGAGCGCACCGCCTATGACATCGAGCTGATCCGTTCGCGGTTCGGGGTGTCGTTCGAACAGGCCTGCCACCGGCTGACCACCCTGTCGCGGCCCGGCGCACGCGGCGTGCCGTTTTTCATGCTGCGCGTCGACTCGGCGGGGAACATCTCCAAGCGGTTCGCCGGCGCGACCTTCCCGTTCTCGCGGTTCGGCGGCACCTGCCCGCGCTGGAACATCCACTCCAGTTTCCGGACGCCGGGGCGGATTGTCACCCAGATCGTCGAGACGCCCGACAGCCAGCGCTATTTCACCCTGTCGCGCAGTGTCAGCCGTATCGCCACCTCCTACGCGGGCGATGACTCCGAGTTGGCGATCGGCATGGGGTGCGAGCTGAAGTTCGCCGAGCGGCTGGTCTATTCGCGCGGCATTGATCTGCGCGATCCGGTCGCGACCGCCATCGGCCCCGCCTGCCGGATTTGCGAGCGGCCCGCCTGCAAACAGCGCGCGGCCGAGCCGATCAACCGGACCCTGACGGTCGACGATTTCACCAAGTCGATCTCGCCCTATCCCTTTGCGTCAAGCTGAGCCAGAGGCGGGCGCTTTGCACCGAAAGGTGCTTTCGATACTAAGGGTTGGCGAAGGCTTCGAACCAGAAGCCGCGCCGGGGGCGGAGTGACAGGAACTTATGGCTGAACGTAAGGGGGCTCGATCGACGGACCGCTTCCAGAAGAAGCGCGAAGCCATCCTCGACGCCTCGACCATCCTGTTGAACCAGCACGGCGTGAAGGGGCTCACCCTGGCGGTCGCCGCTGCTGCGGTCGATCTCTCGACCACCAGCGTCACCTACTATTTCAAGCGCAAGGACGACCTGGCCGCCGCCTGCATCATGCGGGGCCTCGACTGGCTGCTGGCGGCGGTCGAGACCGCTCTCCAGGAAGCTACGCCGCAGGAGCGACTGCACAAGCTGCTGGAGCTGTATCTGGAACGCCTGCGGCTGACCGCGATAGGCGAGGCACCGCCGCTGCCCGCCCTGTCGGACATCCGGGCGCTTAACAATCCGCAGCGCACCGAAGTCTTCGAGGTCTTCATGCGGTTGTTCCGCAAGGTGCGTAGCCTGTTCGAGACGCCGGATCTCGCCTGGCTCGGACGCGGCCGGCGCACCGCGCGGACCCACATGCTGCTGGAACAGCTATTCTGGGCCGCGGTCTGGCTGGCGAAGTATGATCCCGAGGACTACGGCCGGATCCGTGAGCGGATGTACGACATCCTGGTGGGCGGGCTGGCGGCCGAGGGCGCGGCCTGGCAGCCGACGCCTATTCCTCTGGCTGACCTCGCGGCGCGCGAGGGCCCGGAGATGAGCCGCGAGACCTTCCTGCTGGCCGCCACCCGACTGGTCAACAGTCGTGGCTATCGCGGCGCGTCGGTCGACAAGATCTCGGCCGAACTGAACGTCACCAAGGGTTCGTTCTACCACCACAACGACGCCAAGGATGACCTGGTGGTCGCCTGCTTCGACCGCACCTTCGACGTGATGCGACGGGTCCAGCGCCTGGCCATGGGCATCGACGGCGATCAGTGGGCGCGGATCTCCAGCGCCGCCGCCGCCCTCGCCGAGTATCAGCTCTCGGAATACGGCCCGCTGCTGCGCACCTCGGCCCTGTCGGCCCTGCCCAGCGAAATTCGCGAGGAGCAGGTCGCTCACTCGAACCGGGTCTCAGACCGCTTCGCCTCGATGATCTCGGACGGCATCGCCGAGGGCTCGATCCGGCCCGTCGACCCGTTCATCGCCGCCCAGATGCTGAACGCTACGCTGAACGCCGGCGCCGAGCTCGGTTTCTGGGTCAACGGGGTGACGCAGAAGGCTGCCCCCGCCGTCTTCGCCCGCCCGGCGCTGATGGGCATTTTCGCGAAGTAGATCCGCTGCCATGCGCTAGCCCAGCACGGGTCACGCCACCGCCGCAACCTTGGCTGCGGGCGCCGCGACACGCGCGACTTTCTCCGACCAGACCATCTCGACCACATGCAGCAGCCGCTCGGCGGTGATCGGCTTGGTCACGTGGCCGTCGGCCCCGGCCCTGGCGGAGGCCTCCGCGTGTTCGGGCATCGCGTTGGCGGTGAGGGTGTAGATTGGGGTCCGGCGGTGAAGCTTGGCCTCGCGGCGGCGGATTGCGGCGATGGCGGTCAGGCCGTCCATCACCGGCATCTGCATGTCCATCAGGATCAGGTCGAAGTGCGAGCGCGCGGCCTCGTCGACAGCTTCGGCGCCGTTCTCGACCGAGATCAAATCCACGCCTGCGGCCCCCAGGATCAATTCGACGACGCGGCGGTTGGTGGGGTGATCCTCGGCCAGCAGCACGCGCATGGCGTCCAGTTCGGCTTCCTCGGCGTGGGCCGCCTCATGCTCGCCCCACATCTCCACCGCGCCATGGCGACGGGGCAGTTCCAGCGACAGGACGAAGGTCGCGCCCTGACCGGGAACTGCATGCGCCGTCAGGTCCCCGCCCATCGCTTCGGCCAAGGTGCGAGAGATGGCCAGGCCCAGCCCCGTTCCCCCGTACTGACGGGTGATGGAGCCATCGGCCTGTTGGAAACGGCCGAACAGCCGCTGGCGCGTATCTTCGTCAAAGCCGATGCCGGTGTCGGACACGGTGAAGGTCAGGTGGGTGCTGGTCTCGTCGCGCCGGGCGGCGACCAGCAGCTTGACCTCGCCCTGGCTGGTGAACTTCACGGCGTTGCCGAGCAGGTTGGTCAGGATCTGGCGGATGCGGGGACCGTCGCCCTCGAAGGAGCCATGCGCGTAGGGCTCCATCTCGACGATCAGCGCCAGGTCCTTGGCCTCGGCGCTCGCCTCGAACAACGCCGCGCAGGCGTTGACCGAAGTGACAAGGTCGAAGGGCTCGGGCCGGATCTCCAGACGCCCCGCCTCGATGCGGGCCAGGTCCAGGATGTCGGTCAGCAGAGCCTCCAGCGTCTGGGCGGAGGTTTCGATCAGCTCGACCATCTCGGTCTGCGGCGCCGTCAGGCTGGTCTTGGCCAGGGCGCCGGCGATGCCCATCACCCCGTTCAGGGGCGTGCGGATCTCGTGGCTCATATTGGCGAGGAACTCGCTTTTGGCCTTGTTGGCGGCCTCGGCCTCGCCGGCGAACCTCACCAGGTCGCGCTGGGCGTGATGGCGCGAGCATTCGTTCGAGGCGATGGCCGCCAGGTCGATCAAGACGTCGGCCAGCCGTTGATCATAGAGACGCGGCTCGCCGCCGGCCACGCAGACCACGCCGATCGGTTGCCCATCGGCCAGGCGGATCGGCGCCCCGGCGTAAAATCGGACACCTTCGGCGCCCGCGACGTTCGGATGATCGCGGAAGCGGGAATCCTCAAGTGCGTTGCTCACCCACAGCAGGGCGTAGTCGTGCACCACGACCTCTGAGAAGGATTGGTCTTCGCAGACCTGCTCGTCGGTCCAGTCGGGGCCGACGCTGGCGTGCCAGCTGCGCTTGGCGCCGACCATCACCACGTCGCCGAGGTCGAGATTCGTGAAAGCGCGGGCCAACCGGCCGACCCGCTCGAAGGTTGGCTTCAACTCGTCCAGATCGAGGGTGGCGATCGCCGCCAGGCGCGCGGCCTCGGCCAGCCGCGCCGGTCCTTCCTTGGACATAGTCTCCCCCAGGCTTCTTTTGCGGCCGAACTGTGGGTGGCGGGGGTTAACTTTCCGTCTTTTTGCGAACTACGTTCATCTATCGTCGTTCTGACTGCGGATCAGAGCAGCTTGATTTCCCGCAGGCGCTCCTTGAGGAACTCGTCGGCCGTGATCGGCGCCAGGCCCCGGTCAGGATGTTCCGCGTCGATGCAGCCGGGCAGGGTCCGGATCTCGTAGTCCGGATTGAAGTGCAGGAAGAACGGCGTCGAGTAGCGCGCGAAGCCTCGGCGCTCCGGGGCTGGATTGACCACCCGGTGCGTGGTCGAGGGCAGGACGTGGTTGGTCAGCCGCTGCAGCATGTCGCCAATGTTGCAGACCACCGAGCCCGCGGGCGGATTGATCGCCAGCCACTGGCCGTCGCGGTCCAGCACCTCCAGCCCTGCCTCTTCGGCGCCGAGCAGCAGGGTGATGACATTGATGTCCTCGTGCGCCCCGGCCCGGATGTTGGGGCCGTCCTTGGGCACCGGCGGGTAGTGCAGCAGCCGCAGGATCGAATTGCCGTGATTGACGGTGGGGTCGAAGAAGTGGCGGTCGAGCGTCAGATAGACCGCGATGGCCTCCAGCACCTGGCGGCCCAGCGCGTCGAGGGTGTTGAACAGCCAGGCGATCTCGGTGTGGAACTCCGGAACCTCGGCGGGCCAGACATTGTCGGGCATGAAGGCGCGGAACGGGTGGCCGGGCGGGAGGTCCCGCCCCATGTGCCAGAACTCCTTCAGGTCGAAGTGCTGGGCGTCCTTGGCGGTTTCGATGCCGAACGGGGTGTAGCCGCGCTGGCCTCCGACCCCGACGACGTAGCTGCGTTTCACATCTTCGGGCAGGGCGAAGAACGCCTTGGCGGCGGCGATGGCCGCGTCGATCCGCGCCTGGGGCAGGTCGTGATCGGAGATGACCGCGAAGCCGTAGCGGGCGAACGAGCCGCCAAGATCCTGGGCGAAGCCCTGGAAGTCGCCCTCGAAACGCTGGAATGAAACCGGCTTGATCGCTGCTGTCGTCACGTTTGATCCTTCACCCCGGCGAACCGGGAACCTTGACCGTAGTGGCGGCGTTCGCACCTGATGTCCCATCACCTGGAGATCAGTAATGCGTAACTGGACCGCCCTCGCGGCTTGTATTCTAGGCGCGGGCGCCATGTCGGCCTGCACCACCGTGGACCCCTACACCGGACAACAGGTCCGCAACAACACCGGCACCGGCGCCTTGGCCGGCGCATTGGGCGGCGCGGCGCTCGGCTACCTCACCAACACCAACCGCAGCGAACAGGGCCGCAAGAATGCACTGATCGGCGCCGGGGTCGGGGCCTTGGCGGGCGCGGGCGTCGGCAACTACATGGATCGCCAGCAGGCTCAGCTTCGCCGCGACCTGGCCGGCAGCGGCGTCGATGTTCAGCGCCAGGGCGACAATATCGTCCTGCAGATGCCCAGCGACGTGACCTTCGGCTTCGACCGCTCGGACATTCAGCCGCAGTTCTACGACACCCTTTCTTCAGTCGCTCGCAGCCTGAATGAATACCCCCAGACCCTCGTGGACGTGGTCGGTCACGCCGATTCCATCGGCCGCGCCGACTACAACCAGCAGCTTTCCGAGCGCCGCGCCCTGGCGGTCGCCGACAACCTGACCAATCGGGGCGGCGTGCTGCGCGACCGGCTCTATGTGGATGGTCGTGGCTCGAGCCAGCCGATCGCCACCAACGACACCGAGGAAGGCCGCGCCAAGAATCGGCGCGTCGAGATCATCCTGCGGCCCTACACCGGTTGATCGGCCTGATCCGCCGGCCGGCGGGGCGATGATTTCGGGCGCGTTTTGACGGCGCCCTGAGGTCGTTGTGCAAAGAGAGTGGGCTTAGCGCCCGCTCTCGTCGCCGGCCCGGTTGCGCGGGTGGGGGTTTTGACACCACATACGCCCAGGTCCCGCGCCACAGCGACGGCCCTTCGATGCGAACTGGAGCTTGAATGGCGGCTGAGGCTGCGGGCATGAACCTGGGGCACGCGGTCGCCCTGCTGGCCGCCGCGGTGATCGCCGTGCCGGTGTTCCGCAAACTCGGCCTGGGCTCGGTTCTGGGCTATCTGGCCGCTGGTCTGGTGATCGGCCCGTTCGGGCTGAAGCTGTTCGCTGATCCCGAGGCGATCCTCCACGTCGCCGAACTGGGCGTGGTGATGTTCCTGTTCATCATCGGGCTGGAAATGCGCCCGGCCAAGCTGTGGTCGCTGCGCAAGGAAATCTTCGGTCTCGGCGCGGCCCAGGTGCTGCTGTGCTGTGCCCTGTTGTCGGGCGTCGCCATGCTTGGCGGCCTGCCGGTCCAGGCTGCGATCATCGGAGCCAGCGGCTTCGTGCTGTCGTCCACCGCCGTGATCATGAAGATGCTCGACGAACGGGGCGAAACCTCCACTGAGGCTGGCCAGCGCGCCGTCTCGATCCTGCTGTTGGAAGATCTGGCGGTGGTGCCGCTGTTGGCCCTGGTGGCGCTGATGGCCTCGATGAGCGGGCCAGCCGTCGACACGGGCCGCCCCGTCTGGATGGCCGTGCTGATCGGCTTGGCCTGCATCGCCGCGGTGATCGCCGCCGGACGTTGGCTGCTCAACCCGTTCTTCCAGATCCTGGCCCGCACCGGCGCGCGCGAGATCATGACCGCCGCGGCCCTGCTGGTCGTGCTGGGCACGGCGCTGTTCATGCAGTGGGGCGGGCTGTCCATGGCCATGGGCGCGTTCCTGGCCGGGGTGCTGCTCTCGGAATCGGTGTTCCGCCATCAGCTCGAGGCCGATGTCGAACCCTTCCGGGGCATCCTGCTGGGCCTCTTCTTCCTCAGCGTCGGCATGTCGCTCGACCTGTCGGTGGTGGCGACGGAATGGGGGCTGATCCTGGCCGGGGTCGTCGCCTTCATGGTCGTCAAGGCGGCTGGGATCTACGGCGTCGCCCGGCTGTTCCGCGCGGGCCATCGTGAGGCGATCCAGCGCGCGGCCCTGTTCGCCCAGGGCGGCGAGTTCGCCTTCGTTCTCTACTCGGCCGCCGTCGCCGCCGGCGTGTTCGACGCCCGCACCAGCGCAGCCCTGACCGCGATCGTCATCCTGTCGATGGCGCTGACGCCGTTGGTGGTCATCGTCCTAAACCGATTGCTGCCCGCGCCGAAGGAATCGATGGACGGCATCGAGGCCGCCGCCGGTCTGGAGGGCCGCGTGCTGCTGGTCGGCTTTGGCCGCTTCGCCCAGGTGGTCAGCCAGCCGCTGCTGGCGCGCGGCATCGAGGTGGCCCTCATCGAGACCGACGTCGAGATGATCCGCGCCGCCAGCACCTTCGGCTTCAAGGTCTATTACGGCGACGGCACCCGGCTCGACGTGCTGCGCGCCTCGGGCGCCGACACCGCCGAGGCGATCCTCGTCTGCGTGGAAAAACCCGAGGTCGCAGACAAGATCGTCGAGCTGGTCAAGGCCGAGTTCCCGCTAGCCAAACTGCTGGTCCGCGCCTTTGACCGCGGTCACTCGCTGCGGCTGATCGAGGCCGGGGTCGATTTCCAGATCCGCGAAACCTTCGAGTCAGCCCTGACCTTCGGCAAGCGCACCTTGATCGAGCTCGGCGTAGATGAGGTTGAGGCCGCCGAAATCGTTCGCGATGTCCGCCGCCGCGATACCGAGCGCCTGGAACTGCAGGTCGCCGGCGGGATCCAGGCCGGCCGCTGGCTGATGCGCGGCAATATGGCGACCCCGACGCCCGAGCCGTTCTCCGTGCCCCGCCATGGCGGCAAGGCGCTCAATACCGAGGCGGCCGATGTCCTGGCCAAGTCGCCAAAGCAGCTCGCTGAGTAGAGTTTCATCAAGTGATGAACTTTTTCGGCTCACCCGGTTCTCAAACATCAGATTGCGGCTAAAAGGGCTGTCATGGCTGGAAAAACCCAAAAGGACGCCGCCGAAGCCCTGGCTGGGGTGCTCTTCGACGGCATGACCATCATGGCCGGAGGCTTCGGCCTCTGCGGCATTCCCGAGAACCTGATCGCGGCGATCCGCGAGACCGGGGTGAAGAACCTTACGGTCGTCTCCAACAATTGCGGGATCGACGGCTTCGGTCTCGGCGTCCTGCTGGAGAGCGGGCAGATCAAGAAGATGATCTCGTCCTATGTCGGCGAGAACAAGCTGTTCGAGAAGCTCTACCTCTCGGGCGAGCTGGAGCTGGAATTCAATCCGCAAGGCACCCTGGCCGAGCGCATTCGCGCCGGCGGCGCCGGCATCCCGGCCTTCTTCACCAAGACCGGCGTCGGCACCCTGGTGGCCGAGGGCAAGGAAACGCGCGAGTTCGACGGCGAGCTCTATGTCATGGAACGCGGCCTGACCGCGGACCTGGCCATCGTCAAGGCTCACACCGGCGACGCCGAGGGCAACCTCGTCTACCGAAAGACCGCCCGGAACTTCAATCCGATGATGGCCACGGCCGGCAAGGTCACCATCGCCGAGATCGAGCACCTGGTCCCGATCGGCTCGCTCGATAAGGACAACATCCACACGCCCGGCATCTATGTGGATCGCATCTTCCAGGGCGCGACCTTCGAGAAGCGCATCGAGCGCGTGACCACGCGGCCCAGAGAAGAAAAGGCGAGCGCCTAAGATGGCCTGGACCCGTGAAGAAATGGCCGCCCGCGCGGCCCTGGAACTGCGCGACGGTTTCTACGTGAACCTCGGCATCGGCATCCCGACCCTGGTCGCCAACTACATCCCCGACGGCATGCATGTGACCCTGCAGTCCGAGAACGGCATGCTCGGCATGGGCCCGTTCCCCTATGAGGGGGAAGAGGACGCCGACCTCATCAACGCCGGCAAGCAGACGATCACCGAGCTCGACAGTTCGTCCTATTTCTCGTCGGCCGACTCGTTCGCGATGATCCGCGGCGGCCACATCGCCCTGTCGATCCTGGGCGGCATGCAGGTCTCCGAAAAGGGCGACCTGGCCAACTGGATGGTGCCGGGCAAGGTGGTGAAGGGCATGGGCGGGGCCATGGACCTGGTCGCGGGCGTCAAGCGCGTGGTCGTGGTCATGGACCACGTCGAGAAGTCCGGCGCGCCGAAACTGCTCAAGGCCTGCACCCTGCCGCTGACCGGCGCGGGCGTGGTCGACCTGCTGATCACCGACCTCGGCGTGTTCGAGGTGAACCGCGGCAAGTCGCCCCTGAAGCTGACGGCGCTCGCCTCCGGCGTCACCCTCGACGAGATCAAGTCCAAGACCGAAGCGGCGTTCGAGGTCGCGATCTAGTTCCTCACCCCGCAAGCGGGGCGAGGGGAAGGTTTCGCATCCGTTCAGGCCACGCGGTCGTATCTCATCCAAGTCGCTGACCGCTTGCGCGGCGGCGCCAAGGTGAGATGCTCAGGATTATGAAACCGACCCGGACCGCCCTGGCCCTTACGGCCTTGTTCTGTCTTTCGGGAGCCGCGCCGATCGGGGCGGCGGCGTGGGCCGCGGGGCCGTTGAAGACCGCGGTCTTTGCGGGCGGCTGTTTCTGGTCGGCCGAGAAGGCGATGGAGCATCTGCCCGGCGTGACCGACGTCATCGTCGGCTATGCGGGCGGCGCCCTGCGCAATCCGACCTACGAAAATCACCAGGGCCACCTGGAGGCGGTCAAGGTCACTTATGACCCGGCCAAGATCAGCTACGCCAAGCTGGTGGACGGATTCTTCCACAACATCGATCCCACCGACGCGGGCGGTCAGATCTGCGATCGCGGACCGTCATACGCCACGGCGGTGTTCGTGTCGGGCGACGATGAGACCCGCACCGCCCAGGCGGTGAAGGCCCAGGTCGCCAAGACCTTGGGTAAGCCGGTGGCGACGCGAGTTCTGACCGGTGGGACCTTCTGGAAAGGCGAGGCCTATCACCAGGACTACGCCCGCAAGAACCCGGCCAGCTACAACGCCTATCGCATAGGCTGCGGCCGCGACCGGGCGCTCAAGGCTGTTTGGGGGCCGGCGGCGTCCTGACGGGCAGCCCCGTGACCGGATCGCGGGGCATCGGGGCGAAGGTCTGGCCGATGAACATCTCGGCCCGCCGTCGCCGCTTGCTGTCGAGCCAGACGCTGACGATTTGATAGCCGGACGCCGACTTGAAATCGGCCGCCATCTCAGGGGCGAAGGCCGGTTCCAGGCTGACCGCGAGCACGCGTTTGCCGAGCTCGGGCGTGAGCGGCTGGGTGGTTTCGGCCTGGTTCTGCGGATGGGCTTCGCGCACCCACATCTTCAGCGGCGGCTCGCCGTTCCGCCCGAAGTACTCACGCCCGTAGTAGGCCGCCGCGTTGAACATGAAGCGGTCGTCGACGGCCACGGCGCTCAGGCTGCCGGCGGGCTCGCGCATCGCGCGGTTGGCGATCTCCTCGGTCATCTGCTCCCAGCCCTTGGCGCGCTTGAAAGCGTTGGCCAGACCCAGGGTGTCGGCGAGCGGCGGCATCAATACGCAGGCCAGGAAGAGCACGGCCACCACGGCCTGCATCGCCACCGCACCGATCAGCCACCAGCGCGCGCGCCAGCGGATCAGCCAGGCGGCGGCCAGGACGATCCCGGCGACATATCCGGCGCCGGCCCAGTTGGCGTTGGCGCGGCTGATGAAGGACTGGAGGGTGACGATCAGCAACGGCGGCGCGGCGAAACAGAGCAGCAGGAGATCGGCCGGCTGCAAGCGGCGCCGGGCGGCCAGCACCACCGCGCCGCCGACCAGCACCGCGAACGGGATCGGTCCAAACACGCCGAACTGGGACAGGACGAAGTCGCTCAGTTCCTGGAAGTTGAACAGGTCCTGGCCGCTCCAGTTGGCGTTGGCGGCGGTGTGCTGAACGGTTGAGAACCCGTGGGCGGCGTTCCACGCAAGGTTGGGGGCCAGCACGAGCAGGAACGCGCCCACGGCCAGGGCCGCGGACTTCAAGCTCCAGATCACGCGGGCTTCCCGCGAAATGAGCAGGTGCAGGGCCAGGCCGATCAGGGCGTAGACGGCCGCGTACTTGGCGAGGAACGCTAAGCCGGTCGCCGCGCCAAAGCCCGCCGCCAGCCAGAGGCGACGGCGTCCTTCCGAGGTGGGCAGTTCGACATAGGCCAGCAGCGACAAGGCCAGCAGCAGCAGCATCGAGGCGTCGGTCGCCACGACCAGCGCCGAGAGCTGCACCGCCGGCATCAGCAGATAGAGCGCCGCGGCGGCGAAGCCGCTGGACGATCCGTAGAGCCGTCGTCCGATGCCGTAGACGCAGAGGGTGGTGCCGGCGTGCAGAAGGGGCGAGGACAGCCGCACCCACGGCTCGGCGTCGCCGCCGATCGTCGTCGTCGTCCAGATCAGCCAGGCGACCATCGGCGGTTTTGAGTAGTAGCCCCAGTCGAGGGTGCGCGACCAAAGCCAGTATTGAGCCTCGTCGGGATAGAGCTCGAGCGGCGAGGCGAACAGGGTCACCAGCCGAACGATCGTCAGCGCCACGGTGATGAGCAGAACCGCGCGCCAGTGGTCGTCGAATCCGTGATCGGACAATCTGTTGCGGGCCAAGGGCGCCTCCGGTCTCGCGCGGAAACTCGCGCGGTGGAGCGTGTCTGTAAAGCGACAGGCGCCACCTTATTGATCTGCTGTAACGTCAAGAGGGGGATGCGTCACGAATCCGTCACCCACGGACGAATTTTCCGAGCTATAGGGCCCCTCAAGTTTGGAGGCGAAGGCTGGGGAGCCTGTCCCTCCTTGCTCGACGAATGAGGGGATCTCACATGAATAAAATGCTTGCTCGCGCACTCTGCGCGACCACTGCCTTGGCCAGCGGCCTGCTCATCAGCAGCGTCGCCCTGGCCCAATCCAGCGGCACCACCGCCGTCGAAGAACTGGTCGTCACCGGTTCGCGCGGTCCGGCGGATCTCAGCGGCGTGATCGTCGCTGAACGCGAACCGAAGTCGCGCGCCTCGATCAATGAGGAATTCATCCAGCGCCAGGTGCCGGGTCAGACGATCCTGCAGTCGCTGAACCTCATGCCGGGCGTGAACTTCACCAACAACGACGCCTTCGGCTCGGCCGGCGGCGACATCACCATTCGTGGTTTCGACTCCCAGCGCGTCGCGCTTTTGTGGGACGGCGTCCCGCTGAACGACAGCGGTAACTACGCTATCTACCCAAACCAGCAGCTTGACTCCGACCTGATTGAGCGCGCGACGGTGAACCTGGGCACCACCGACGTCGACAGCCCGACGGCTGCGGCGGCCGGCGGCACTATCAACTACGTCACGCGCAAGGCGGCCGATGAGTTTGGCGTCCGTGCTGAAGTGGCGGTCGGTTCTGACAACTTCCAGCGCTACTACGGCACGCTGGAAACTGGTGCGCTCGGCCCCTGGGACACCAAGGCTTGGATTTCCGGCCTCTACACGTCCAACGACATCTTCACCCCGCATGACGCCCAAAAGGACGCCTCGGGCAAGATCAAGAAGTGGCAGTTGAACGGCCGCATCGATCAGGACTTCGGCGACATCGGTTCGGTCAGCTTGATCGCCAACTACAACGAGAACCGTAACAACTTCATCAATCGGGTCACCCTGGCCCAGTTCAACCAGCGTAGCCTGCCCGTCTACAACGGCGAGTGCGCCCGCCCGACCCCCGGCCCTGGCGCTCAGGTCGACACCTGCGCCTCGTTCGTCGGCGTGAACATCAACCCGTCGAACACCGGCAACCTGCGTGGTCTGTCCACCTGGAACCTCAGCGACAACCTGATCCTGACGGTTGACCCCTCGTTCCAGTACACCCTGGCCAACGGCGGCGGCTCGGCAGTCTTCGCCGAAACCGACACCCAGCTGCGCGGCAACACCAGTTCACCTGGCGTTGACCTGAACGGCGACGGCGATCTGCTCGACCGTGTCACCCTCTATCGGCCGAACACGACTAACACTCGCCGCTATGGCGTGACCTCGTCGCTGATCTGGAAGTTCGACGACAACCAGAGCGTCCGTTTGGCCTACACCTACGACAAGGCGAACCACCGCCAGACGGGTGATGTCGGCTTTGTTGACGCCGAAGGTAATCCTGAGAGCGTCTTCGCCGGCAAGGATGGCCACGGCAAGCAGGTCCTGTTGCCCGACGGCACAAATCTTCGCCGCCGCGACCGCGTTTCAGTCGCCGAACTGAACCAGGTGGCCGTCGAATATCGTGGCCGCTTCATGGAAGACCGACTGTTGCTGAACCTCGGCGTCCGCGCGCCCTTCTTTAAGCGTGACCTGAACAACTTCTGCTACCAGCAGAACACGTTCGACGCCTACTGCACCACGCAGGTCGGCACGCCGGTCGCCGGCACCGACGACGGCACCGGCCGCCCGCTGGTGACCTTCCCGCAGAGCGCGCTGAACAACAACGCGAACAACCGCTTCGGTAATCCGCGCCAGTGGACCTTGAAGTACGACGACATCCTGCCGAACGTCGGCGTCAGCTACGACTTCACCAACGATCTGACCGTCTTCGCCAGCTATGCTGAAACGCTCTCGGCCCCGCGCACCGACGACCTCTATGATCGCGTGTTGGTCGATCCGGGCCCGGAAAAGGCACAAGCCTACGACCTGGGCGTTCGCTATCAGACCAGCCAGTTCATGGCTTCGGCCTCGGTCTGGTACAACCAGTTCAGCAACCGCATCGAGCGCGTCTTCGACGAGCAAGCCGGGATCGCGTTCTCGTCCAACGTCGGCGACGTCAAGCTGCAAGGCTTCGATGGTCAGGTCGGCTGGCAGCCCACGGAATATCTGAGCGCCTACGCCTCGTTCTCTTACGTCGACTCCGAAATCCAGGACGATATTCCTGGCTCGTCGTCGTCGCCGGTTCCGATCCCAACCAAGGGTAAGTCGCTGTACGAAACGCCGAAGACCCAAGGCGCGGTCCGCGTGACCTTCGACCCGATCGAGTCGGTCAGCCTCGGCGTTCAGGGCAAGTTCGTGGGTGACCGTTGGTCGAACCTGACCAACACCGAGAAGTTCCCCGGCTATACGCTGTGGGATCTCGACGCCCGCTGGAAGCTCGACCAGTTCGGTTTGGAAGGCACTTATCTGCAAGCCAACGTCACCAACCTGTTCGACGAGCGCTACCTCGGCGACATGGTGACCAACCTGACCGGCAACGGGCAGGCCCAGCCCGGCTATCGCCGGACCTTCATTCTGACCCTGCACGCCGAGTTCTAGGACTTAGCGTCAAGGTGACGATTGGGGGCGGTCGCAGCGATGCGGCCGCCCTTTTTCGTGGTGATGCTTGACGGGGGGCGCTGCTCCGCCCATCTGCGCGCGTTCAATAGGTTAAGGTAGGTCATGACCGTTCTCGTTCCCGCCGAATGGGCTCCGCACCGCGCCATGTGGCTCGGCTTCCCCAGCCATGCCGAAGGCGTGTGGGAGGACGAGCTCGCCCAGGCCCAGGTCGAGGTGGCCGCGCTGGCCCGCGCGCTGGCCGGGCCGGGCCGCGAGAAGGTTCGCCTGATGACCGGGACCTCGGGCGGCGAGGCCATGGCCCGCCGGCTGGTCGGCGACGTCGACGGGATCGAGATCGTGCCCGGTCGCTTCGGCGACGTCTGGCTGCGCGACACCGGCCCGATCTTCGCCAAAGGCCCTGACGGCCCCAGCGCGCGCGGCTTCCGCTTCAACGGGTGGGGCGGCAAGTACGACATGGAATTCGACGACGAGGTCGCCGCCCAGATCGCGGAGGCGTCCGGCGTCCCGCTGGTGGCCCACGACTTCATCCTTGAGGGCGGCGCGGTCGATCACGACGGGATCGGCACGATCCTGACCACTGGCCAGTGCGTGCTCAACCCCAACCGTAACCCGGGCTGGACGCAAGACCTGGCCGAGGCGGCCTTTGCGGACGCCCTGGGCGCCCGCAAGGTGATCTGGCTGGGCGAGGGCTTGGCCAACGACCACACCGACGGCCACGTCGACAACCTGGCCCGCTTCGTCGCGCCGGGCGTCGTGGTCTGCCCGGTGGCTTTCGGGCGCGGCGACGTCAACGGCGCGGCCTATGACGACGCCGCCAAGCGCCTGGCGTCCTCGACCGACGCCGACGGCCGCCCGCTGCAGGTGGTCCGCATCCCATCGCCGGGCTGGATCGATGGGGCGGAAGGCAAGGCCTCGCCCGCCAGCCACATGAACTTCATCATCGCCAACGGCGCGGTGATCATGCCGACCTATGGCGAAGGCCAGGCCGCCGACTTGGCGCTGCAGGGCCTGCAAAGCGTCTTCCCCGACCACGCGGTGATCGGCCTGCCCTCGAGCGCGATCCTGACCGGCGGCGGGTCCTTCCACTGCATCACCCAGCAGGAGCCCGCCTGATGGCCCGCACGATCAACGTCGCCGCGATCCAGACCTCCTACGGCATGGACATGGCCGCCAATATCGAGAAGACCAAGGTCTTCATCCGTGAGGCCGCCGCCAAGGGCGCCCAGGTGATCCTGCCGTCCGAGCTGTTCCAAGGGCCGTATTTCTGCGTCACCCAGGAAGAGCACTGGTTCGCGGGCGCCTATCCCTGGCGCGAGCATCCGTGCGTCACCGAGCTGGCCCCGCTGGCGGCCGAGCTGGGCGTGGTGATCCCGGTCTCGATCTTCGAGCGCGAGGGGCCGCACTACTTCAACAGCCTGGTGATGATCGACGCCGACGGCTCGCTGATGGGCGTCTACCGCAAGAGCCACATCCCGGACGGTCCTGGATACCAGGAGAAGTACTACTTCCGCCCCGGCGACACCGGCTTCAAGGTCTGGGACACCCGCTTTGGCAAGATCGGCGTCGGCATCTGCTGGGACCAATGGTACCCGGAATGCGCCCGCGCGATGGCCCTGCTGGGCGCGGAGATCCTGCTCTATCCGACCGCTATCGGGTCCGAGCCGCACGATCCGACCCTGGACACCGCCCTGCCGTGGCGCCGCGCCATGCAGGGTCACGCGGTCTCCAACGTCATCCCCGTGGTCGGCGCTAACCGCATCGGCTTTGAGCCGTGGGACGGCTACCCGACCGGGGGCCAGGCCTTCTACGGCTCGTCCTTCATCGCTGACCATCGTGGCGACCTGGTCTCCGAACTGGGTTCGGAGGAGGGCATCGTCCAGGCCAGCTTCGACCTGGACTTCCTGGCCACCCACCGGGCGGCCTGGGGCTTCTTCCGCGACCGCCGCACCGATCTCTACGGCGCGCTGGCTGGTCCGCGTCCGGTCTAGCTCGACCGCGCCTCGATCGTGTAACGTCGTTGCATGATCGAAACCGAACGCCTGATCCTTCGCGGCTACCGCGAGGAAGACCGCGACACCTTCGCCGCGCTGACCGGCGACCCGCGGGTGGGCTACTGGGTGGCCAACGTCTTGGACCGCGCCCAGAGCGACGCCATGATGGACCGGCTGAACGCCCACATCGGCGCCCACGGCTACGGCCTCTGGGGCGTGGCGCGAAAGACCGATGACAAGATCATCGGCCTCTGCGGTCTAGACCCCATCGCGCCGGGGGACCTGCCGGTGGGACCTGGGATCGAGATGGCCTGGCGGATGATCCCGGAGGTCTGGCGCCAAGGGCTGGCCTCGGAGGCCGCTGCGGCCGCCTTGAGCTGGGGCCTGACCCATCTGGACGCGCCCGAGATCCTGGCCTTCACCGCCGACACCAACCTGGCGTCCCAGGGGGTGATGCGGCGCATCGGCATGCAGGCCGATCCGGCGCGCGACTTTGATCACCCGCGCCTGGCGGCCGACCACCCGCTGCTGCGCCACGTCGTCTATGTAGTTCGAAAATGAGGATCGAGACCGAGCGCCTGATCCTGCGGCTCTGGAGCGCTCGGGACTTTGAGCCTTTCGCGCAGATGAGCGCTGACCCAGAAGTTATGCAGTGGTTGGGCGGGGTGCTGACCCGCGAGCAGGTAGAGGCCTACAAAATCCGCGCCGACGACAGCTTCGCGGCGCTAGGCATGTGTCGGATGGTGATCGAACGCCGTGCCGACGGCGCCTTTGTGGGCAGCTGCGGGTTGATGCCGGGGCACGAGTCCGTGCCATTCGTTCCGTATACTGACGTAGGTTGGAGGCTGGCGCGCTCGGCCTGGGGTCAGGGCTACGCCAGCGAGGCGGCGGCCGCGGTGATGGCCGACGGCTTCGAACGCCTGGGCCTGGACGAAATCACCGCGATCACGGCGCAGATCAATGTCCGCTCCCAGGCGGTGATGCAGCGGCTGGGCATGCGGCGCGACAGCGCCAGCGACTTCGACCATCCGGCCTTTGAGCCTGATGACCCGATGCGCCGGACGGTCGTCTACAGGATGCGCCGTTAGGCGCAGCCGCCGGGCGCGGTCTTGGCCCGGGCCATTTCGCCGCGCGCCTTGGCGATGTCGCGCTGGAACTGCGGATCTCCGTGCAGCTTGGCGACCATGGCGGCGGCCAGGGTGCGGCCGGCCTCGATGTCGCTGATGTAGTGGACGCCGCAGATCGCGCGGCTATCGCCGACCGACTTGCCGATCGACAGCATGGCGTCGGCCTTGGCTGGGGCGAGTTCGGCCAGGATCAGCGCCCAGGCCCAACCGGTCATCGAGTGGCCGGAGGGGTAGGAGGCGTTGGTCTTCATCCAGTCCTCGCGCGGAATGCAGATCGGCTTGTCGTCGCCGATCAGCGGGCGCGGGCGGTTGTAGAGGTCCTTGGCCGGGGTGCCGATGGTGCGGACGTCCAGCTCCACCCGATGCAGCACGCGCAGGGTGGTCGGGGTCTGCTTCTCGTCGATCGAGACGCCGAGCTTGCAGGAGTACTGCTTGAGCGCGCCGCCGCCCCAGAGGTCGTTGTCTGCGATCGCCTGGGTCCAACGCGGCGTGCCTTCCAGCGCGCGCGTTTCCTCGTAATGGGCCCGGTCGGCCTGGCCGCGCAGGCTGGTCGGCGTGGGCGGGGGCCCGAGCAGGGCGGCGCCGTCCAGGGCGTCGGCGGTTAGGTAGCCGGTGAGATTGGTGGGCAGGGGATTGAGCGGGGCGGGCTTGCTCGCATCGGCGAGCGCCGGGGTCTGCGGCGGGGTGGTGGCGGCGCAGGCGGCCAGGCCGGCGGCGAACACCGCGCCGGCGATCAGGGTGAAGCTACGGGTCATGGGCGGGTCTTTAGAACGGCCCAACCTATTCGTCATCCTCCGGGCTCGCGAAGCGGGCGCGGAGGATGACGACAGTGGTGGCGCGGCCTAGCGCAGGACGGTCAGGCCGTTCTTGATCACGGTGGCGTTGCGTTCTTTGACGCGCGCCTCGAACGAGATGTTCTTGCCGTCTTTCCACAGGTCGACGGTGATCGTGTCGCCCGGGAAGACCGGGGCCGAGAACCGGGCCTGGTGCGAATAGATCTGGTCCGGATCGAAGTCGGTGATCGCCTGCAGCACGGCGCGGCAGGTGATGCCGTAGGTGCACAGACCGTGCAGGATCGGACGCGGGAAGCCGGCCTTGCGGGCGACGTCCGGATCGGAGTGCAGCGGATTGCGGTCGCCGTTCAGGCGATAGAGCAGGGCCTGGTCCTCACGGGTGGTGAAGTCCACCGAGATGTCCGGCGCGCGGGTCGGGACCACGTGCGGTTCCGGGGCGCCTTCCGACGGGCCGCCGAAGCCGCCGTCGCCGCGGGCGAAGGTGGAGCCGGTCAGGGTCGCGACTTTTTCGCCCTTCTCGTCGGTCCAGATGGTCTCGTTGATGATGACCGCGCCCTTGCCCTCGCCCTTGTCGAAGGCGCCGGCCGTGCGGCCCTGGGCGGTGTAGGTGCCCCCGGCGGTCAGCGGCTTGTGCAGTTCGACCTTCTGTTCGCCATGGACGACCATCAGGAAGTTGATCTGGCTGGGACGGTGGCCGGCCGGCATTTCCGGGGCCGGGCCGCCCGCCGAGCGCGCGCCGGCCGCCAGAACGGTGGCGGCGGTCGGAATGACCTTCAGGCCCTTTTCGTAGACGAAGGGCAGCTCGGTTTCGTTCATCGGGTCTTCGCCCATGCCGACGCCGAGCGCGTACAGCATCACGTCCTTGTCCCCATACGTAAATGTGCGGGGAGCGGTCTTCTGATCGAGAATGTCGGGATAAAAGATTGCCAAAATATATCCTCCGGTATGTCGCCTTGGCGGCTTGCTAGTATGGGACAGATTGAAGCGGTTCGGCCCGGCTGAGGCAAGCCGGCTGCGAGTATGTTTGCTGGCGCCCGTGCGATCGGGTAGAAGCGCGGACTTCGCCGGACGGGCTAGAACCACAAGAACCGCTCGCCTGCGCAAACACATCAATCGCCCAGGATTCATCGAAGGTATTTCATGGCGACCGCAACTCAGCCCGGCATGGGCCAGATCTCCGGCAACGTGCTTTTCTATTCCAAGCCGGAACCGCTCTCCGTCGACCTGCACAAGAACATGGGCATCAAGCGCCTCGACGGGCCGTTCCGGTTCGCTAAGGACGGCCACGCTGTTCCGCTGACGGTGACCGAATTCGGCGTCGCCGCGCTCTCGAGCCCGATCATCTTCGTCGGCGAGGAAAAGATTCCGCTGGCCGTGATGGGCCTGAACGCCGGTGAAAACATGTACCTCACCGACGCCGGCTACTTCGAGGCGGGCGCCTATGTGCCGGCCTATATCCGCCGCTATCCCTTCGTCTACGCCAACGACAGCGCCGCCGGTCAGATGATTCTCTGCATCGACCGCGCCGCCGAGTTCATCGTCGAGGGCGCGGCCGTCGACCTGCCGTTCTTCGACGCCGATGGCCAGCCGACCGAGTACACGCAGAACTGCATCAATTTCTGCAACGACTACGAGACCGAGCGCCAGCGCACGCTGAGCTTCGTCCAGCTGCTGAACGACCTGGACCTGTTCGAGGTGAAGACCGCGAACTTCGTCCCCACCAACCCGGACGGCACCCCCGGTGAGACGCAGAAGATCGCCGAGTACTTCGGCGTGTCGGAAACCAAGCTCAACGCCCTGCCGATCGAGAAGTACACCGAGCTGCGCGACAACGGCGCCCTGGCTCAGATCTATGCGCACATGATGTCGCTGGCGGGCTGGGATCGCCTGCTGGCCCTGGCCATGACCCGCGCGCCGCAAACGCCGCAAGCCGCGAACGCCTAAGATCAGGCGATCGTCGGACGAAATGGAAACGGCGGGCTCGCAAGGGCCCGCCGTTTTTCATTTCGGATCGTCATCGGCGGGCTAGTCCCGGCGATGACGATTTGTGCTGGTGGAGCGCTCTGGCCTTAACGCGCGAAGACGCTGCGGGTCAGGCAGGAGAAAACCAGCCGCCCCGCCTCGTCGAGCAGGTCGTGCTGGGCGATGACGATGCCCTTGCCTTCACCGACCGGATCCTTGCCCATCACCGTCATGCGGCCGCGCAGCACCTCGCCGGCCGGCGGGTTGCGCGCCCAACGCAGGGCGTCGACGCCCAGGCGCTTGGTCTGCGGCCACTCCAGCGCCGAGGCGGCGTCGAGCCGGCACCACATGGCGTAGATCATGGAGTCCGGGGCGCCGCGTTCCAGCGGCCAGCCCGGCGCGAAGGCGGCGATGAAGGCCTCCAAGGCGGCGGGATCCACCGGCAGCTCGCCTAGCGAGACCACCTGACCCATTTCGATGTCATCGAACGACGCGGGCACTTGTTACGGACTCCACCGAAAAACGCTGATTCGCCGATCATCGCGCCTAAGCGTGACAAGTCGAGCTTTTGTACTGGGTCTGCGACGATGAGACGGTCTAAGGAGCCTGGATGGGCAGCGGTTGGATGATCGGGGTGATGGTGGAGTTGCCGGGCGAGCCCAAGCCCCTGCGCCATTTTTTCGCGGTCGGCCACGAGGATCGCGCCAAGGCCGAGTGGACAGCCATCGACCGCGCCATGCTGATCGGCGGTGTGGCGGTGAGCCCGGTCGGCGGCCTGGAGCCGGTCCACGCGATCAGCGAACTGACGCCCCAGATCGTTAAGTCGCTGGCTCTCAAGCCTGGCGAGGTCCGGGCGCTCGGCTGGAAATGGCCGCGCCGCTGGATCGTTGTCGGCCATTAGTCGAAAGCCCGCGACGACACCGTAGCTTTGCGATGGGCCAGGACCGGGCCATATAGCGGGCATGGCTTTGGATGTGACACGCTTCTTCGCGAAACTGGCGGCGGTCTGCGCCCTGCTGGTCGCGGCCCCTGCGCTGGCTCAGCCGGTGGATACCGGCCATTTGGTCGCCGAACTGGTGGCGCGAGATCAGTCGATCGCCCCAGGCGCGACCACCTATGTCGCGGTGCGCCAGAAGATAGATAAGGGCTGGCACACCTACTGGCGCAATTCCGGCGACAGCGGCGAGGCGACCCGCGTCGTCTGGACCTTGCCGCCCGGCTGGACTGCGGGCGACATCGTCTGGCCGGCCCCCACCCGGCAGCCGACCGGACCGCTGATGAACTACGGCTATCAGGGCGAGGTGCTGCTGCCGGTGCCGATCACCGCCCCGGCCAACGCCAGGCCGGGCGAGACCGTGACCCTGAAGGCCGCCGCCTCGTTCCTGGTCTGCGAGGAGATCTGCGTCCCCGAGGATGCAGTGCTGACCCTTAGCCTGCCGGTCGTCGAAGGCCTGGCCGAGCCTAATCCGGCCTGGAGCGGCCCGATCGCCAAGGCGCTGTCCGACGCGCCAAGCCCGGCGAATTTCGCCAGCGTGTTCGCCAAGCAGGGGACCAACATCGTCCTGGCCGTGACCGGCGAGGGCCTGAAGGGCGCGGAGGTCTCCGAAGCCTATTTCTTCCCATTTGATTCCACCGTCATCGACCATGCCAAGCCGCAGGCCATTGAGCGCGGGCCTGAGGGCCTGACCCTGACCCTGACCCCTGGCTACGCCTTCCAGGAAGGTGACGGCCCCAAGACTATGGCCGGCGTGCTGTCGTTGGGCGGCAAGGCCTATGAGATCAGCGCCAGCGTCGGGACGCCGCCGCCGGGAGCCTCGGGGCTCGGTGCGCCTCCCTCCAAGGCCGTAGGGGGAGGCGGCGGCGCGCTCGGCCTGCCGCTCGCCGCGGCCTTCGCCTTTCTCGGCGGCTTGATCCTCAACCTGATGCCCTGCGTCTTCCCGATCCTGGCGATGAAGGCGGCCTCGCTGGCCGGCCACGCCCATGATCGGCGCACCGCCCAGGGCCAGGGCCTGGCCTTCCTCGTCGGCGTGCTGGCGACCTTCCTGGCGCTCGCCGTCGCCCTGATCGCAGTGCGCGCCGGCGGCGCGGCGGTCGGCTGGGGCTTCCAACTTCAGTCGCCGCCGGTGGTGGCGGGCTTGGCCCTGCTGATGCTGGCCGTGGCGCTAAACCTGTCGGGCGTGTTCGAGGTCGGCTCGTCGCTGCAAAGCGTGGGGACCGGTCTGGCCGGCAAGCGCGGCATGGCCGGGGCCTTCTTCACCGGGGCGCTCGCCGTCGTGGTCGCCGCCCCCTGCACCGCGCCGTTCATGGCCCCGGCGCTCGGCTGGGCGCTGACCCAGAGCGCGCCGGCCGCGATCACCGTCTTCCTGGCGCTGGGGCTCGGCTTCGCGGCCCCGTTTGCGCTCGCCGCATTCGTGCCCGGCCTGCTGACCCGCCTGCCCAAGCCAGGCCCGTGGATGGACGGTTTCAAGAAGCTGCTAGCCTTCCCGATGTATGGCGCGGCCGCTTGGCTGGTCTGGGTGCTCACCATCCAGGCCGGCAATACCGCCCTGGCCCGAATTTTCGCCGCGGCGGTGATCCTGGCGCTCGCCGCCTGGCTGCTGGGCGTCGCCCAGCGCCGCAGGGCGGCCGGTGAAAAGCCGCTGGTCCTGGCCAGCGTCGGCGGGGTGCTGGTCCTGGCCGCCGCCGTGGCCGCGATCTGGCCCAGCTATGGCGACCCGCAGCCCGGCTCGGCCGCCGGCGCCGCCAGCGCAGGCGGTGCGGCCAGCGTGCCTTACGAAGCCTACAGCCCTGAAAAGCTGGCCGCCGCGCGTGCGGCCGGCAAGCCGGTCTTCGTCAACTTCACCGCCGCCTGGTGCGTCACCTGCCAGGTCAATGAGAAGGTCGCGCTCAGCACCCAGGGCGTCGCCGACGCCTTCAAGCAGACCGGGGCGGTCTATCTGAAGGCCGACTGGACGCTGAAGGATGCGGTCATCGAGGCCGAACTCGCCAAACATGGGCGGGCCGGAGTGCCGCTTTATCTGATGTATGGCGCGAAGGGCGGCGACGGCGTTATCCTGCCGCAGATCCTGACCGAGGGCCTGATCGTCCGCGCCTTGAAGGACGCCCAGGCCCGCTGACCCGACAAGGAGGCTTGGCTCATGCCTGATTTTCGACCCATCGCGTTCGCCGCCGCCCTGACTTTCGTCGCCGGACCCGCCCTGGCCGCTCCCGCCATCGGCCAGCCGGCGCCCGCCTTCACCGTCAAGGACGGGGCGGGCCAGACCCGGTCCCTGGCCGAATTCAAGGGCAAGACCGTGGTCCTCGAATGGACCAACGCCGGCTGCCCCTACGTTCAAAAGCACTACGAGTCCGGCAATATGCAGGGCCTGCAAAAGGGCGCGGCTAAAGACGGCGTCGTCTGGCTCACCCTCATCTCTTCGGCGCCCGGCAAGCAGGGATATGTCTCGCCGGCCGAGGCCAAGACCTGGAAAGCGACGACCGGGGCCGGCTCCACCGCCGTGCTGCTGGATCCGACCGGCCAGGTCGGCCACGCCTACGAGGCCAAGACCACGCCGCATATGTACGTGGTCAACGGCTCCGGCACGCTGGTCTATATGGGCGGCATCGACGACAAGCCGACCGCTGATCCCGCCAGCCTGAAGGGCGCGACGAACTACGTCGCCGCCGCGTTGTCCGACGTGAAGGCCGGGCGTCCCGTCGCCAAGGCGGTGAGCAAGCCTTACGGCTGCACGATCAAATACGGCTCATAGGCGCAGCTGGCGGCCGCTGAGAGGACCTCAGTTCACGCAGCGGATCACGACTTTCCCGAAATGCGTTCCGCTCTCGAGATGGGCGAAGGCCTCGCGCGCCTCGCCGAAGGCGAAGATGCGGTCGATCACCGGCCTCAGGCCGGTGGCCGCGACGGCGCGATTGAAGTCCAGCAGCGCGGCGCGGTCGCCCACCGTGACATTGCGGATGGACGCGCCGCTCGCCTTCAGTTGGAAGAAGTCGATGCCTGGGTTCTCGGTGCTCAGGAAGCCGATGGAGGCGATCTCGCCGCCCAACGCCGCGGCGCGCAGGGATTGGGCGATCGTCCCGGGGCCGCCAACCTCGACGACGCGATCCACGCCTCGACCATTGGTCAGCGTGCGGACCTGTCGCCCCCACTCTGGCTCCTCGACATAGTTCACGACGCGCGAAGCGCCCAAGCTCTTGAGCTGCTCAGCCTTGGCGGCGCTGGACGTCGTGGCGATCACGATGGCGCCGACCGCGCGCGCCAGTTGCAGGGCGAAGATGGAGACGCCGCCGCTGCCTTGGACAAGCACCGTGTGTCCGGCGCGAATGGGCACAGGCCCCGTAAGGGCCGTCCAGGCGGTGAGCCCGGCGCAGGGAAGCGTGCAGGCCTCCTCGTAGGAGAGCGCGTCCGGCAGGCGAACGACAGCTTCCTGGCTGATCGCCTTCAGTTCGCAAAGCCAGCCGTCGCTCTCCGCGCCGTAGCTGTCGCTGGCGATCGTGGATGGCATTTCGCCACCGAACCAGCGCGGATGGAACGCGCCGACCACACGGTCGCCGACCTTGAAGGCGCGGACACCTTCACCCACGGCCACGATTTCGCCCGCCGCATCGCTGGTGGGGATCAGACCCGGGACGCACTTTCGCGGATAGCGGCCGCGCAGCATGGCGATGTCCCGGAAGTTCAGCGAGACCGCATGCACGCGGACCAGCACTTCGCCCCGTTGCGGCTGTGGGTCGGCCTCCTCGCGCAGGCGCAGTTCGTCGAGGCTATCGAAGCTATCGAAACGGTAGGCGCGCATGCTGGACTCGCAATGGAACGTTCGGCGGCGGGTGGCCTTCAGCATCTAGGCGGGCCGCTCTCGATCTGACAAGAACGGACGAAAAAGTGCGCCAGTCACCTGAAGGTAAGCTGATGTCCGACCCCCGCCTGGCCGAACCGAAGGTTCCGAAGATCGCTTGCGTCGATGACGTGGAGGACGCGATCGCCATCCTGGAGGGGCGCTGGAAGATGCTGATCGTCGCCCATCTCTATGGGGAGCCGGTGATGCGCTTTTCGGAGTTGCGTCGGGCGATTCCGCAGGTCTCCCAAAAGATGCTGGTCCAGCAGTTGCGCGGTCTGGAGGGCGATGGCGTGGTGACGCGCACGATCCACCCGCAGGTGCCGCCCAAGGTGGAATATGAGCTTACTGAGCTTGGGCGCGGGCTTGGCCCGGTGTTCCTTGCGCTGCTGGATTGGGCTCAGCTTCGCCGCACATTGTCGGGTGGCGTCGAGGCCGCCGAGCAAGACAAGCCTTCGCTAACGGCGATACGCTAGGCTGTCGCCACGTTGATCGAAGGGAATTGCATGTCGGACCTCGCCGCTGCCTGGACCAAGCTGGAAGCCGCCGCCCAGGGAGCTCGCGATCGCTCGATAGCCCGCCTCTTCGACGCCGAACCGGACCGGCTGGCGCGACTGACGCTGGAGGCGCCTGAACTCTTCCTCGACCTGTCGAAGCAGCCATGGTCGTCGGCCGACCTGGATATCGCCCTCGACCTCGTCCGCGCCGGCGGCGTCGAGGCCGCGCGCGCGCGGCTGTTTGCGGGCGAGGTGGTCAATCCGTCCGAGGATCGCGCCGCCCTGCACACCGCTCTGCGTGCGGCTACGGGCGCGGGCTTCACGGCCAAGGGCGAACCGGTTTCGGCTGAGATCGACGCCACCCGCGCGGCCATCGCCGCCCTGGCCGGCGCAGTGCGTTCCGACGCCAAGCGCGGCGCCACGGGCAAGGCCTTCCGCGCCATCGTCCATATCGGCATCGGCGGATCGGACTTCGGCCCGCGCCTGGTCTGGGAGGCGCTGCGCCCGGTCGCGCCGCAGATTGAGCTGCGCTTCGCCGCCAACGTCGATCCCGCCGACATCGCCCAGGCCTTGGCCGGGCTCGATCCGGCCGAGACCCTGGTCGTCGTGGTGTCCAAGACCTTCACCACCCAAGAGACCATCACCAATGCGCAGGCCGCCCGCGCCTGGCTGCGCGGCGCCCTGGGGCAGGCCGGCGACGCTCACCTGCTGGCGGTCTCGGCCGCCCCCGCTGTGGCCCAGGCTTTCGGGGTCCCTGCCGATCAGATCTTCGGCTTCCGCGACTGGGTCGGCGGTCGCTACTCGGTTTGGTCGGCGGTCGGCCTTTCCTGCGCCATCGCGCTCGGCGCCGAGGCGTTCGAGGAGTTCCTGGCCGGCGGCCTGGCGATGGACGAGCACTTCCTGACCGCGCCGCTGGACCGCAACGCCCCGGTGCTGTTGGCCCTCGCCCATATCTACAATCGCAATGGCCTCGGCCGTCCGATCCGCGCGGTGGTGCCCTACGCTCAGCGCCTGCGGCTGCTGCCCAACTTCCTGCAGCAGCTGGAGATGGAATCGAACGGCAAGCAGACCGATTCCCACGGCCGCCCGGTGCCGCGCGCCACGGCTGCGGCGGTGTTCGGCGACGCCGGCACCAATGTGCAGCACGCCTTCTTCCAGCTGATGCACCAGGGAACCGACATCATCCCGGTCGACATCCTGGCCGTGGCCCACGAGACCGAGGGCGAGGCGGCGAGCCAAGCCAAGTTGCTGGCCAACGCCATCGCCCAGGCCGAGGCCCTGATGGTGGGTAAGTCCGAGGCGGCGGTCCGCGCAGAACTGGCCGGCCAGCCGCAGGCTCTGATCGACGAACTGGCGCCGCAGAAGACGTTCCATGGGAACCGGCCTTCCAGCTTCATCCTGCTCGATCGCTTGACGCCGCGCGCGCTGGGGGCCCTGATCGCGCTCTATGAGCACAAGACCTTTGTCGAGGGCGTGCTCTGGGGGATCAACAGTTTCGACCAGTGGGGCGTGGAGCTGGGAAAGACGCTGGCGGTTCGCATCCTCGCGGAACTGGAAGGCGGGGCGGTCGGCGTGCATGATCCCTCCACGACGAGCTTGGTGACCCGCCTGAAGGTCTAGCCGTCCAATAAGAATGGGGAGGACGGCCATGCGCGACCTGACAGGAAAGACCGCTTTCATCACCGGCGGCGCCAGCGGCCTCGGCCTGGCCATGGCCCACGCCTTCGGCGGCGCCGGCATGAACGTAATGCTGGCCGACATCGAGGAGGCCCCTCTGGCCGCGGCTCGCGCCGAGTTGGAAGCCCGCCAGATCAAGACCGCCAGCGTGCTCTGCGACGTCGCTGACCGCGCCGCCGTAAACGCGGCCGCCGAGGCGACCCTTGCCGCCTTCGGCAAGGTCCACGTGGTCTGCAACAACGCCGGCGTCGGCGCCGGTGGGCCGATCGACCAGGTGAAGCCGGGCGATTGGGACTGGATCCTGGCCGTCAACCTGATGGGCGTCGTCTACGGCATGGAGGCGTTCACGCCTCACATTCGCGCCCACGGCGAGGGTGGCTGCTTCGTCAACACCGCCTCGATGGCTGGAATGATCTCGGTGCCGGGGATGGAGCCCTACACCGCCACCAAATACGCCGTGGTCGGCATGTCCGAAGGCTGGGCCGGGCAGCTCGCGCCCGACAACATCAACGTCGCCGTGCTCTGCCCCGGCTTCGTGAAGACCAAGATCAACCAGTCCGGCCGCACCCGTCAGACACAGTATGGCGGGCCGGTCCCGAACAATCCGGTGGTCGGCCAGTCCAATGTCGACAACGGCATCGATCCGGAGTTCGTCGGACGTCGGGTGCTCGAGGCCGTTCAGAACGACGAGCGCTACATCTTCACCCACCCGGACATGCGCGGTCTGGTCCAGGGCCGTTTCGCGCGGATCATGGCCGGCTTCGACGCCGCCGACGCCAGCCCAGCGCTGGCCGGCCTAGAGTACGTCACCCCCACGCTCGGCTAGTCGGCCGGTCGGCGGCGCATTTGACCGCGCCGCAATCGGCTCTTGCATTTAACGTATTCGTTAATTAACGTATCCGTTAAATGCAAAACACATCTGACCCGCTCAGCACCACTTTCCAGGCCCTGGCCGATCCGACCCGGCGCGCGATCCTGGCTCGTCTGGCCCAAGGCGAGGCCTCGGTCTCCGATCTGGCCGAGCCGTTTGAGATCAGTCTTCCGGCGATCTCCCGGCACCTGAAGGTGTTGGAGCAGGCCGGCCTCGTTTCGCGCACGCGTGAGGCGCAATGGCGGCCCTGTCAGTTGAAGGCCGGGCCGCTGAAGGAAGCCGCCGGCTGGATCGACCACTATCGTCGGTTCTGGGACGCCAGCTTCGAGCGGTTGGATGATTACCTCGCCGAGCTCCAGGCCAAGGAGGCACAGGACAATGACCGCGACTGACGCCACCGTCCTTCAGGACGACGAACTGCTGATCGAGCGCATCTTCGACGCGCCGCCGGACCTGGTCTTCAAGGTCTGGACCAGGCCGGAGCACTTGATGCGCTGGTGGGGCCCCAAGGACTTTACGGTCACCACCTTCGATCAGGATTTTCGCGTCGGCGGGGCCTACCGCTCCTGCATCCGCGACCCGTCCGGCGGCGATCACTGGATGGCCGGCGTCTATCGGGAAATCGTCGACGGCGAAAAGATCGTCATGACCTTCCGCTGGGAAGACGGCGCCTTCGACGTCGATAACGTCATCACCGTCACGTTCGCCAGGCTGGCCGGCGGACGGACGCTGTTCCGCTTCCATCAGTCCCCCTTCGCCACCGTCGAAGCCCGCGATTCCCACACCGGGGGCTGGGCTTCCCTGGTCGACAAGCTTGTCGCCTATCTCACCACGGAGGATGCACGATGATCGAGGTTTCCGCCTTCAAGTGGGTTCCGCCCTTCGCTCGCGGCCTAGTCCGCGACCTGCGCGTCCGTTGGGCGCTGGAGGAGGCGGGGCTGCCCTACCGCGCCCGGCTGATCGATTTCGACGACCGCGAGACCGCCGCCTATCGGGCGCTACAGCCCTTCGGGCAGGTCCCCGCCTATCATGAGGGTGACCTTGCGATGTTCGAGAGCGGGGCCATCGTCCTGCACATCGCCGCCCGTTCGCCAGCGCTTCTCCCGCCCGGGCCGGACGCTCAGGCCCGCGCGACCACCTGGCTGTTCGCCGCCCTCAACTCGATCGAGCCGCCGGTCCAGAACCTGGCCGAGATCGACCTCTTCAACGCCGATCAGGATTGGGCCCGTCAGCGGCGGCCGGAGCTGGTGGTCTTCGTCAAGCAGCGCCTGGCCGAACTGGCGGCCAGTCTGGGCGACAAGGACTATCTGGAGGCGGACGGCTTCACCGCCGGCGACCTGATGATGGTCACGGTGCTGCGCAATCTGCGCCACACCGACCTGCTGGCGCAGTTCCCGACCCTGGCGGCCTACCAGTCGCGGTGCGAGGCGCGCCCCGCGTTCCAGAAGGCGCTCGCCGCCCAGATGTCCGACTTCGTGGAATTGGAGCCTGCGACGGCCTAGTCCGTACTGACTCGCCATCTTCATACTTTGCGGCTAAGACCCGGATCGCAATGATCCGGGTTTCGCATCATCACGGCCATCACCATCCGACCTCGCTTGCGGGATCGGCCCAGGATCGCTTGGCCTAAAAGCGACCTCGCCCGAGCCCCCGCACCAGCGGATGGGGCTCGTGTTTTCTCAGCTCCATCCGTCGAACCTTCCGCTTCAAGGAACACGACGATGGACTTCTCCAACTTCTCTCAATGCAGCCCGCGCCTTGCCGCGCGGCGCCTGAGCCGGTAGGCGAGCGGCATGACCGACGCACCCCGCCCCGAGGCCCGCGCTCCGCGCGGTTTCAACGACCGCCGCGCCCGCGATCTGGCCGCCGAGCGCCAGATCCTGACCAAGGTCTCCGCCGTCTACGAACGCTACGGTTTCGAGGCTTTCGACACCGGCGCCTTCGAATATGCCGACGCGCTCGGGAAGTTCCTGCCCGACGCCGACCGTCCTAACGAGGGCGTCTTCGCGCTACAGGACGACGACGAGCAGTGGATGGCCCTGCGTTACGACCTGACCGCGCCGCTGGCGAGGTTCGTGGCCGAGACGAAAGAAGGCCTGCCCAAGCCGTTCCGCCGCTACGCCTTCGGCACCGTCTGGCGCAACGAGAAGCCCGGCCCCGGCCGGTTCCGCGAATTCACCCAGTGCGACGCCGACACCGTCGGCTCGGCCCGGCCCGAGGCCGATGCCGAGATCATCGCCATGGCGGTGGAGGGCCTGGAGGCCGCCGGCCTGCCGACCGGTTCGGCGATCATCAAGATCAATAACCGCAAACTCCTGAACGGCCTGCTGACCACGGCCGGCGTCAAGGATGATGCTCAGAAGCTGGCGGTGCTGCGCGCGGTCGACAAGCTCGATCGCCTCGGCCCGGAGGGCGTGCGCCTGCTGCTCGGCGAAGGCCGCAAGGATGAGTCCGGCGCCTTCACCAAGGGTGCGGGCCTGGACACCGCCGGGGCCGAGGCCGTGCTGGCCTTCACCGCCGCCGGCGCGGGCGGCCGCACCGAGACCCTGGACCAGATCGCGGGCATCATCGGCGGCTCGGCCGAGGGCGACGCCGGCCTGGCCGAGCTGGCGGCCATCGATCAGGCGCTGAAGAGCCTGGGCGTCGGCGTCGAGCGCGCGGCCTTCGATCCGTCCATCGTGCGCGGCCTGGAATACTACACCGGCGCGGTGTTCGAGGCCGAGCTGCTGCTCAAGACCAAGGACGAGAAGGGCCGCGGCGTTCGCTTCGGCTCCATCGGCGGCGGCGGGCGCTATGACGATCTGGTCGCCCGGTTCACCGGCGAACAGGTTCCGGCCACCGGCTTCTCGTTCGGTGTCTCGCGGTTGATCTCGGCCCTTCGCGCCGCCGGTCGCGACCTCGGCGACCAGACCCGCGGCCCGGTCGTGGTTATCGCCTTCACCCCCGACGACATGGCCCACTACTTCGCGGTGGTCAGCGAACTGCGGAACGCGGGCATCGCCGCCGAGGTCTATCTCGGCGCGGCGGGCATGAAGGCCCAGATGAAGTACGCCGACCGCCGTCTGGCCCCTGCCGCCATCATGCTGGGCGGGGACGAGATCGCCGCCGGCAAGGTGACGATCAAGGACCTCGACCGCGGTCGCATGCTGGCGACCGACGTCGCCGACAACGCCGAGTGGCGCGAGCAGCGTCCCGGCCAGCAGATCGTCAACCGCGCCGATCTGGTCGATACCGTTCGCAAGATCGTCGACGCTCAGAAGGTCGGGGCGGGTCAATGAGGGCCGAGCCGAACCTTCCCGCCGACGCTCTCGCTGCGATCCGCGCTCCTTTCCTGGCGGCAGGCGCCGAGGCGGTCGACGCCCCGATCCTCCAGCCGCTCGGCTTGATCCTGGAGCTGGCCGGCGAGGCGATGCGCGCCCGCCTGTTCGTGGTCCAGGCCGAGGGCGGGGAGGAGACCTGCCTGCGTCCCGATTTCACGGTCGCGGTCGTGAGGCAGCACCTGGAGAGCGGCAAGCCCGCGGGCCGCTACGCTTACGAAGGCAAGGCGTTCCGCGCCTCGCCCGACGCCGATCGGCCCGAAGAGTTCCGCCAGATCGGTCTGGAGCGATTTGACGACGCCGCCGCCTCGGCGGTGGAGGCGGATGCGCAGATCGCCGCCCTGGCCTGGTCCGCCGCCCAGGCGGGCGGTCGCAGCGACCTGTCGCTGTGGCTGGGCGACATCGCCCTGTTCGCCGCTTTCATCGACGCCCAGGACCTGGCCCCCGCCCTGGCGGCGCGGCTGAAGCGCGTCGCGTCGCGTCCGCGCCTGCTGGCCGCCGAACTCGCCCGGGCCGGCGCCGAGCCGCAGGCTTCGGCTGACAGCGGCAAGCTCGCCGGACTGCTCTCGGGGCTCTCGGAGGCCGAGGCGGCGACCGTGCTGGAAGAGGTCTGGGCCCTGGCCGGGATCGATCCGGTCGGCGGCCGTGGCCCCGCCGCCATCGCCCAACGGCTGATCCGCCGCGCCGAGGCCGCCAGCGCCCCAGCCTTGAGCCTCGAACAAGCCGACAGCATCTCCCGCTTCCTGGCGGTGGACGATGCGCCTCAGGCCGCCTTCGCCGCGATCCGGGCGATCGCCGGCGCTAAGGCCCCGGCGCTCGACGCCGCGCTGGCGGACTGGACCCAACGGCTCGATCTGCTGGCCCAGGCCGGCGTCCCGGTGGAGCGGACACGGTTCGCGACCGCCCTCGGCCACGCCTTCGACTACTACGACGGCCTGACCTTTGAGGTCCGGTCGGCCGCGCTCGACCATGATCGGGCCGTGGCCGTGGGCGGCCGCTATGACGGCTTGCCGGCGAGACTGGGCGGCGATGCGGGGTCGCGCGCCGTGGGCTGCATGGTCCGGCCCTGGCGGGCCTGGGCGGGAGGCGAGACATGAGCGAACCCCTGATTCTGGCCGTCCCCTCAAAGGGACGCCTGAAAGAGCAGGTCGAGGCCTGGCTCTCCGATTGCGGACTGTCGTTGTCCGTCGCCGGAGGATCTCGCGGCTACATGGCCGAACTGAAGGGCGTGCCGGGCATCCAGGTGCGCCTGCTGTCGGCCGGCGACATCGCCGAGGCCCTGGACCTGGGCGAAGTGCATCTCGGGATCACCGGCGAGGATCTGCTGCGCGAACGCGCCGGCGACGTCGACGCCCGGATCCTGCTGTTGCGGGCGCTGGGCTTTGGTCGCGCCGACCTGGTGGTCGCGGTGCCCAAAAGCTGGATCGACGTCGAGAGTATGAGCGATCTGGAGGAGGTGGCGCACGACCTGCTGGCCCGTTCCGGACGGCGCATGCGGGTGGCGACGAAATATCTGGCCCAGACCCGCTCGTTCTTCGCCCGCCACGGCGTGGTCGACTATCGGATCACCGAATCCGGCGGCGCCACCGAAGGCGCACCGGCCGCCGGTTCGGCCGAACTGGTGGTCGATATCACCACCACGGGCGCGACCCTGGTCGCCAACGGCCTCAAGGTGCTGGCTGACGGCGTGATCCTGAAGAGCCAGGCGCAGCTTACCGCGTCGCTGCGGGCCGATTGGGGCGAGGACCGCCTAGCCGCCGCCGAGCGGCTGCTGCGGGTGATCGAGGCTCGCGCGGCGGCTCACGACAGCGCCACCCTGGCCTGGCCTGCCGATCCTCGTGAGACTCCGGTGGTGGAGGCGTTGATCGCCGACGGCGCGACGCGTCGCCCGAACGGATTGTTGGTCGCCGCGGGCCGGATCGGCCACGCCTCGCTCGCCCTGACGGCGGCGGGAATCGGTCCGGTCACCGCCTCGCGCCCCGATTTTGTCTACGAGACCGGTTGCGCGCCATACGCAGAACTACTCAAGCGCGTATAGAATTGACGTTGGTGTCAAAAATATTCGATTTCGGGGTAAGAAAAGCGCAGCTCGCGCAAATCTGATCGAGAATTACCTGCGCAGGTGACTTCGGTGCATTGACTTGGGTCAGAAATTGCCGTTTTCTCAGTCCTGCGAGAGACATGGCGGCCACAAGATCCACCAGTCTCCGGCGTTTCGGGGAGGAAACGCCCGCTCATATGAGCGACTGCTCAAAATAAGGCCCGTTGCGACTATCCCCCGCAACGGGCCAAATTTTTGCCCGACGTAAATTTTGACGGATTCGTCAAAAACAGATTTGAGGCCCACACCACTGGCCTCTCGAAGAAGGCTTCCCGCGCTAAACTGGCTCTAACGTCATCAGCTCGGCGATCTCGCCCAGGTGCTCGCGCATGATGGCGTGGGCGCGGGGTCCGTCGCCGGCGGCGATAGCATCGACCAGGGACAGGTGCAGGTCGCCTTGTCGAAGGCTGTATTCCCACTGCGGGCCGTGGCCGAAGGCCCGCCCGTGCTGCCGTTGCCACGGCGCGCGGTCGCGGACCATCGACAGCATGCCCAGGATCGCCATCAGCAGGTGGTTTGAAGTCGCCGTTGCGATCGCGCGGTGGAATGCGTTGTCGGCGGCCTCATAGGTCCGCCAATCGCGGGCGTCCCGGGTTTGCGTGGCCAGAGAGCGCAGGGCGGCGATGTCGCCGGCGCTGGCGCGTTCGGCGGCCTCCGCGGCCATGGCCGGTTCGATCACCAACCGCGCGTTCATCAGGTCGGCGGGTGTCGCCATCTCGAACAGCACCGAGGGGCGAATGGGCTCGGCGGCGGGGCGCGGACCGGTGAAAGTGCCCTGGCCGACATGGCGCCAAACCAAGCCCTCATCCTCCAGCCTTTGCAGCGCGCGCCGCACGGTGTCGCGGCTGCAGCCCAGCCGCTCGGCGAGCGCGCGCTCGGGCTCGAGGCGGGCCTGCGGGCCCAGGGCCTCCACCTGTCGGCGCAACTGCTTCGCCACCGCTTCGAATGACCTACGCGGTTTCCTCATTCAGACCAATTCTCCGACCAATCGAAATCGAACCTAGCTTCCGGGCCGGCGGCGTCAATCGAGCTCCGCGTTCAAAGGCGTCCGTCAGTATGGCCAGAAAACTCCCCATCGATCCGTTCCTGCTGCTGATGCTCGGGGCCATTGCGCTGGCCACGCTCGCGCCGGCTCAAGGCCTGGCTGAGCCGATCTTCGATGGCCTCAGCACGGCCGGCGTCAGTCTGTTGTTCCTGCTGCATGGCGCGGCCTTGAAGCGGCGCGACCTTTGGGACGGCGCGCGGCAATGGCGGTTGCATCTGGTGATCTTCGCCCTGACCTTCGTCGCCTTCCCGATCCTGACCTATCCCTTCACCTTTCTTTCCGGGCGGCTGATGCCGGCGGACCTGGCGCTAGGCTTCATCTATCTGGGCGTGCTGCCCTCGGCGGTGTCGTCGTCGATCGCCTTCACGGCCATGGCGCGCGGCAACGTCCCCGGCGCGATCTGCAGTGCGGCGGCCTCGAACGTCTTTGGGCTGCTGCTGACGCCATTGCTGCTGGCGGCGATCATGGGCGCCTCGGCGTCCGGCGCATTCGATATCGGCGGGACGCTGCGCGAGGTCACGTTCGAGCTGCTGTTGCCCTTTGCGATCGGCCAGTTCCTGCATCCCTACATCGGCGGCTGGATGGAGCGCCACGCTGCGCGCCTGACGCAGTACGACCGATGGGTGATCGTGCTGATCGTCTACACCGCGTTCTCGAAGTCGGTTCGCGAGGGGCTGTGGACTCAGCTCCCCCTCCAGACCCTGGCCCTGGCGATCGGCTGCTGCGTGGTCTTGCTGGTCGCGGTGTTCGCGGTGGCGATCACGGTGTCGCGGCGCCTGGGCTTTTCCCGCGCCGATGAGATCGCCGTGGTGTTCTGCGGCTCGAAGAAGAGCTTGGCCTCGGGCCTGCCGCTCGCCCAGGTGCTGTTCGGCGGCGTCCCTGGCCTTGGCATGATCGTGCTGCCGATCATGCTCTACAATCAGATCCAGATCCTGGCCGGCGCGGCCCTCGCGCGCCGCTATGCCGGCCAGACTGTCCAGTCTCTCGGATCGCCCGATAGCGCGATCCGAGAGCTGTAGGGTTCGCGCCTACCAGATCCGGACGCGGTCGGCCGGGGCGACGTACATGCCGTCGCCCGGCTTCACGCCGAACGCTTCGTAGAAGGCGTCGATGTTCTTGATCGGCACGTCCACCCGGTACTTGGGCGGCGAGTGCGGATCGGTGACCAGCTGCTGGCGCATGCGGTCCTCGCGGTACTTGCCGCGCCAGACCTGCGCCCAGCCGAGGAACACCCGCTGGTCGCCGGTCATGCCGTCGATCACCGGGGCCGGCTTGCCGCCCAGCGAGACGTGGTAGGCGTCCAGCGCCAGCAGCAGCCCGCCCAGGTCGGCGATGTTTTCGCCCATGGTCAGGTCGCCGTTGATGTGGGCTCCGGGCAGCACTTCGACCGCTGCGTACTGCTTGCCGAACTTGGCGGCCTGGGCGTTGAACTTCGCCGCGTCCTCGGCGGTCCACCAGTCGGTCAGCTTGCCGTCGCCGTCGGATTTGCGGCCCTGATCGTCGAAGCCGTGGGTGATCTCGTGGCCGATCACGCCGCCGATGCCGCCATAGTTCACGGCCGGGTCGCCATCGGGATCGAAGAACGGCGGCTGCAGGATCGCGGCCGGGAAGACGATCTCGTTCTTGGTCGAGGAATAGTAGGCGTTGATGGTCGGCGGGGTCATGCCCCACTCCTCATCGTCCACCGGTCCGCCCAGGCGCGCGGCGCGGTAGTCCCACTCGAAGGCCGAGGCCCGCTCCATGTTGCCGTAGAGGTCGCCGTCTTTGATCGTCAGGCCCGAATAGTCGCGCCACTTGTCGGGATAGGCGATCTTCACGCGGAACTTGGCCAGCTTTTCCTGGGCCTTGACCTTGGTCTCCGGGCTCATCCAGTCGAGGCCGTCGATACGGGTCTTCATGGCCGTGCGGATGTCGCCGACCAGGGCTTCCATCTTGGCCTTGCTCTCGGCCGGGAAGTAGGCCTGGACATAAAGCTTGCCCAGCGCCTCGCCGATGTTGTTGTCGACCGTGTTCACGCCGCGCTTCCAGCGCGGCTGCTGCACCGGCTGGCCGGACAGCGTCTTGGAGCGGAACTCGTAGTTCGCCTGGTCGAATTCCTTCGACAGGTAGGGCGAGGCCTGATCGGTCAGGTTGAAGGCCGACCAGGCCTTCAGGGTCTCAATCGGCGTGTTGGCGTAGATCGCCGCGATCTTCGGGAAGGCGGTGTTCTCCGACACCACCACCCGGTCGGCCTTCGTCAGGTGGGCGCCGTCCAGGTACTGCTTCCAGGCGAAGCCCGGCGCGTACTCTTGTAGCTTGGCGATCTCGAAGGGGTTGTAGGTCTTGTCGTCGTCGCGGCGTTCGGCGCGGGTCCAGGAGACCTTGGCGATCTCGGTTTCCAGCGCGACGATGGCCTTGGCGTTCTCGGCGGGGCGTTCCCAGCCGGCCAGGGTGAGCATCTGGGCGACATAGGCCTCATAGGCGGCCTTCTGGGTTTTGAACCGGTCTTCCAGATAGTAGTCGCGGTCCGGCAGGCCGAGGCCGCCTTGGACCAGATAGACCGTGTATTTTTCCGGGTCCTTGGCGTCGTCGTGCACATAGGAGCCGAAGAACGATCCGCCGAACTTGCGCATCGTCCCGCCCATCAGGCCGGCCATCTCGTCGTGGGTCTTGACCGCGCGGATCGCCGCCAGGTCGGTGGCGAGCGGCTTGGCGCCCAGGGCGTTGACCGCCTTCTCGTCCATGAAGCTGCGATAGAAGGCGCCGAGCTTGGCCTCATCGCCGGTCGCCTTGGTGTTGGCCGCGGACTTTTCCGCCACCGCGCGCATCCGCGATTGCGACAGTTCCTGCAGCGCGTCGAACGCGCCGTAGCGCGAGCGGTCGGCGGGGATCTCGAGCTTATTGAGATAGGTCCCGTTGGCGTAGTCGAAGAAGTCCTTGGACGGAGCCACCGAAGTGTCGCGGCCGGCCATGTCGAAACCCCAGGGGCCCATGCGGGGCGCTTGCGACAGGTCAGGAGCGTTGGCCGCCAGCGCCGGGGCGGACGCGCAGAGCAGGGCGGCGGCCGACGCCGCGCCCAACCAGAGGGTCTTCATGGATGTGTGAGCCTTCAGGGAATGGAATGTGACCCTGTACCGGCCGGGCCCGCGTAGGCACGTTACTTTTTTGTTACATCAGTCGTCCCTCTCCCTCGGGAGAGGTTAGGCGAGGGGGCCGCGAAGCGGCGCTTCTACCTAGGCGGGGGGAACCGGCTCAGCCGGTCCCCCACCCGGCCTCTCCCCCGTCGGGGGAGAGGAGAAGTTTTCACCAGCGGCGAACCGCTACGCTGTCGCCGACAAGGCTTCCAGCGCCTGGGCCTTGATGCCCTTGTAGTCGAGCTTGCCGTTCGGCGCCCGAACGACCGGGGCCAGCACCAGCTCGCGCGGCGCCTTGTAGTCGGCCAGCAGGCTCTTCACGTGCGCCGACAGCTCGGCCAGGGCCGGAGCCTTGTCGCCGGTGAAGTCGACCACGGCGCAGATCCGCTCGCCGAAGCGCGGGTCGGGCACGCCGACCACGGCCGCGTCGCGCACGCCGGGGAACTTCTTCAGCGCTTCTTCGACCTCTTCGGGGAAGACCTTCTCGCCGCCGGTGTTGATCACCTGCGAGCCGCGGCCCAGCAGGGTGATCGAGCCGTCAGCCTCGACGGTCGCCCAGTCGCCCGGGACGCTCCAGCGCGTGCCTTCGAAGATGCGGAAGGTCTTGGCCGACTTTTCTTCGTCCTTGTAGTAGCCGACCGGAGTGTAGCCGCCGACCGCGACCAGGCCGCGAACGCCGGAGCCGGCCTCCACACGAACGCCGTCCTCGGTGAACACCGCCGCATTCGGGCCGGTGGCGAACTTCGCCGTGCCGGCCGCCGCGCCGCCGCCCGAGGTGGACGAGGCCAGGCCGAGGGCCTCGGACGAACCCAGGCTGTCCATCAGCATGATGTGCGGCAGGTGCTTCAGCAGCCCTTGCTTGTTCTCCAGTCCCCACATCGCGCCCGACGAGACGATGCGCTTCAGCGAAGGCATCGGCCAGCGGCCGGGATTGGCGTCCAGCGCGTCCAGCATCGGAGCGGCGAAGGCTGGGCCGACGATGATCAGGCCCGAGACGCCCAGACGGTCGACTTCGTCGAACAGTTGGCCGGGGTCGAACTTGCGCGACACCAGGGTCGCGACCGAGCCGCCGCCGATCAGCGAGCCGAACGAGATGAACTGGCCGGTGGCGTGCATCAGGGGCGCGACCGGAATGGTGATGTTCAGCGGTGCGCCGCTGGCCTCGACCATCTTCGCGCGTTCGCCGGCTTCCTCGACCCGTTCCAGGGCCGCCAGGCCGAGCAGCAGGTTGGCGCCGCCGCCCAGGGCCTTGAACAGGTCTTCCTGGCGCCACATCACGCCCTTGGGCATGCCGGTGGTGCCGCCGGTGTACATGATCAGCAGGTCGTCGCCCGAGCGGCCCCACGGCGCTTCGAAGTGATCGACGTCCGCCGCGACGATCGCGTCATAGTCCAGCGCCCAGGCTGGAACCGGATGGCCAGGTTCGCCCACGGCGATCCAGGCCTTCACCTTCGGCAGGCGGCCGCGAACCTTGTCGGCCATTTCGGCGAACGAGGCGTGGAACACCACGACTTCAGCGTCGGCGTTGTCGAACAGGTAGGTCAGCTCGTCGCCGCCGTACCGATAATTGGTGTTGAACGGGACCAGGCCGGCCTTGAAGGCGGCGAAATAGGTCTCGATGTATTCCGGGCCATTATAAAGATAGGCGGCCACCTTCGATTGCTTGGCGACGCCGGCCTCGACCATGACCTTGGCCAGCGCATTGGCGCGGCGGTCGAAATCTTTCCAGGCGATGGTCTTGTCGCCGTGGATCAGGGCGGGGCGGTCGGGCGTAGCTTTGGCCACCGACTCCCACAGGTTGGCGTAATTCCAAACCATAGCGATCCTCCATCTCTTACTTAAAATATGGGCGGCATAGACGACGGCGCGGGCAGGGCTGTCAACTTTGGCTGAACACCTGTGTGGGGCAGGCCTTGAGCTTGGCTGTCAGCTTGACCGCCGGGGATGGCGGGCGGGGCGATCCGCGGCGCGCCAAAGCCGGCTTGGAAGGGTGTCTCGTGGCCGGATCGTGGCGTTTTTTGGCCCGAACTGGCGCCTTGGCCCGCTTAAGCGCGCCTGCGTGGGTTACGCGCTGGGCTTCAAGGCCTCATAGTGCCGCTCATCACATAAGGAGAGCGCATGGAAGGCCACGTTTCGCCCGGCGAATACAAGGACGTCATTCTCTTCCTCGCTACCGCAGGCGTTATCGTGCCTCTGTTCCGTCGTTGGCGGATCAGTCCCATCCTCGGCTTTCTCGGCGCCGGCGTCGTGCTGGGCCCCTTCGGCCTCGGAGCCCTGACGGGCGTCTTCCCGTGGCTCGGCTATCTGACCATCGCAAAGCCGCAGGAGATCGCCCAGCTCGCCGAGTTCGGGGTCGTGTTCCTGCTGTTCATGATCGGGCTGGAGCTGTCGTGGGAGCGCTTGCGGTTGATGCGCCGCTGGGTGTTCGGCATGGGCGCCTTGCAGGTGACGCTCTGCCTCTTGGCCATCGCCGCCGCCGCGGTGGCCTTCGGTCAGTCGGTGCCCTCGGCCGCCGCCATCGGCGCGGCCCTGGCGCTGTCGTCCACCGCCGTGGTCATGCAGATTCTGACCGAGCACAAGCGCCAGCATTCGCCCGCCGGCCGTGCGACCTTCTCGGTGCTGCTGTTCCAGGATCTGGCGGTCGCCCCGATCCTGGTGACGCTCACCATCCTCGGCCGAGGCGGCGACGGCGAGGTGTTCTCGCCCCGACTGCTGCTCGCCTTCGCCCCGGCCGCGCTCGGCGTGATGCTGTTGCTCGCCTTTGGTCGGCTGCTGCTGCGGCCGATGCTGAAGTCGGTGGCGCGCGCCAAAAGCGAAGAGTTGTTCATGGCCGCCTGCCTGCTGGTGGTCATCGGCGCGGGTCTGGTCAGCGCCCTGACCGGCCTCTCCATGGCGCTGGGCGCCTTCATCGCCGGCCTGCTGCTGGCCGAGACCGAGTACCGCCACGAGGTCGAGGTCACGATCGAGCCCTTCAAGGGCCTGTTGCTCGGGCTGTTCTTCCTGTCGGTCGGCATCGGCCTGGACATTTCGCTGCTGGCCGCCAAGCCGATGCTGATCCTCGGCATCTCCCTTGGGCTGGTGCTGCTGAACGCTACGGTCGTGTTCGGTCTTGGGCGGCTGTTCGGCCTGACCACGCGCGGGGCGTTGGAGGCCGGCCTGCTGCTCGCCGGCGGCGGGGAGTTCGCCTATGTGATCCTCTCCTCGGCGATGGGCGACGGCATCGTCCCGCGCGGGGTGGGCCAGATGGTGCTGGTGTCCTCGACCATTTCAATGATGTGCATCCCGCTGCTCGCCGCGTTGGGCCTCAAGCTGGGCGGCCGCAAGGTGGGCGGGCAGGGGCTGTCGCCAGAGCCGAGCCCGCCTGTCGACGCCACCGAGACTCCAAAGGTGCTGGTCGTCGGCTATGGCCGCGTCGGGCGACTGGTCGGGGACATGCTGCACCGGCATGACATTCCTTGGGTCGCCGCCGAGCGCGACCCGCGCCTGGTGGAGAGCGCCCGCCATGCCGGGGAGTCGATCTATTTCGGCGACGCCTCGCGCCAGGAGTTCCTGAAGCGGTGCGGGCTGGAGACAGCGCCCGCCCTGGTCGTCACCATGGACGCGCCCGAGGGCGTGGAAGTGATTGTCGCCACCGCGCGGGCCATGCGCCCGGACCTCACCATCGTCGCCCGCGCCCGCGACGCGCGTCAGGCTGCGCGGCTCTATGAGCTGGGCGCGACGGATGCGGTCCCGGAAACCGTCGAGGCGAGCCTGCAGTTGTCCGAGGCGGTGCTGGTCGAGATCGGCGTGCCAATGGGGCTAATCATCGCATCCATCCACGAACGCCGGGATGAGTTCCGTAAGGCCCTCAACCGACCGGAGGCGCTGGGCGGCAGGATGCGTCGCTATCGTCGGGCCCAAGAAAGCTGAAGCATTTTTGGAACTAAGCCACACCCCTGACGTTGACGCCTCCAGGGAAGCGAGGATTCGCGTCCTGGGCGAGGGGCCAAATGTCTTTTGACGCGTGTGATGGATTTATCGCGTACGCTGAACGTGGTTTAGCGGGCGGGCACGTGGCCGACTTCACTTTACATGAATTTACAAAGGCTTCGGCCGGTGTTGAGATGTGTCGAATGAACGCGACTCAGCTAAGCTTTCGCCTTAAAGAACGAGATTCAACTCTCAGGCGGGTACCAGGCGTGCCGTCGAGAAGTTGGACGGGAGATGTGTCTCTCGCCCCGAAGTTGATTACCGAGGGGAAGAATGTTTATCGTCCTGGGGTATTTCGTAGGCGCCAGCGAATTGGCGAAGGTGTTGCCTTGGCGACACTTTCGTAATGCTTCGGCCTTGATATAACAGCGCTGGGTCATTTGGCCGCAGCAGAGGGCAAGAGAGGGCTCTGAATATGAAATTCAAACTCCTAGCGGGGGCCGCCCTGGCTGCGGTCTTCGCCGCTTCCGGCGCTTCCGCGCAAGTCGCCGGCTGGTACGGCGCCGTCGATCTCGGATATCATCTGCCGGAAGGCATCGATGCCGACTCGTCCAACAACGGCCAAAACGGCACGGCGTTGAATTGGGACATCAGCCAGGAAGACGATTGGGCTGGTTTCGCCCGTCTCGGCTACCAGCTGAACGAGCATTGGCGTGTGGAACTCGAAGGCGGCTATCGCCCGGGTGACATCGACTCGATCCGTGGCGGCAGCAACAACCAACCGCTCGGCCTCTGCACCCCCGGCGTCGTCCGCACGGGCGCGGCTCCGAACTGCGGTTCGCCCTCGGGTGAAGTCGAAGCCTGGACCGTCCTCGGTAACGTGATTTATGACATCCTTCCGGGCGCTGTCATCAATCCGTTCATCGGCGCCGGCATCGGTATCAACCACGTCAAGGTCAACACCGTCGGTCAATTCTCGACCACGACGCTGACCTCGCCGCCGACCTTCTCGGCCACCAACCCGGCGATCCAGAACCTGACCATCGACGACGATGACACGGCTCTGGCTTGGCAAGTCCTGGCCGGTCTGGCCTGGCGTGCGACGGACCGTCTGAACGTCGACCTGACCTACCGTTACCTCGGTGGTTCGGACCTCGACTTCGCTTCGGTCGGCTCGCATGCGATCCAACCTGGCGTGTTCTCCGGCGAATACCGCGACCAATCGGTGACCCTGGGTCTCCGTTACTCGTTCGCGCCGCCGCCGCCCCCGCCGCCGCCTCCGCCGCCCCCCCCGCCCCCGCCGCCTCCTCCGCCCCCGCCGCCGCCGCCTCCGGCTGCTGCCGAGGCTAAGCAATTCGTCGTCTACTTCCCGTTCGATCAGTACGTCCTGACGCCGGAAGCCCAGGCGGTGGTTCAGGAAGCTGCGACCTACGCGACCAGCGGCAATGCGACCCGCGTGATCGTGGTCGGCCACACCGATACGTCGGGCCCGGCTGACTACAACATGCGTCTCTCGGAACGCCGCGCTAAGGCCACCGCCGATGCGCTGGTTGGTCTGGGCGTTGGTCAGTCCACGCTGCAAGTGGATTGGAAGGGTGAAACCGATCTCGCCGTTCCGACCCCGGATGGCGTGAAAGAACCGCTGAACCGCCGTTCGACGATCGACATCAACTTCTAAGATATCGATCTTCGGCGCTAAGCCGATCTAGCGGAGAGCCCGGCCGAAAGGCCGGGCTCTTTTGCTTTGTGGCGCAGCCTTCGTCGCTGTCTTGCGTTGTCAAAGCTTCACCAGGTGGGGCTTGAATGACGCTGCAGCAGGGGCTGGCCTTCGGGCTCATCGGCCTGACCATCGCCGCCTTCATCTGGGGCCGGTTTCGCTACGATGTGATCGCGCTTTGCGCCCTGCTCGCCGGGGTGGCTATCGGCGTCGTGCCGGCCAAGAGCGCCTTCGACGGCCTCTCCAATGACATCACCATCATCATCGGCGCGGCCCTGATCGTCAGCGCCGCCTTCGCCAAGTCCGGGATCGTCGAGGCCGCGTTGCGGCCCTTGATCCCCTACCTGAAGACCGAGCGCAGTCAGGTTCCGGTTCTGACCGCCGCCGTCACCCTGCTCTCGACCGCCACCAAGAACGTCGGCGCCTTGGCGATTCTGATGCCGGTCGCGCTCCAGCTATCGCGCCGAACCGGCTCGTCGCCTTCGCGTCTGCTGATGCCGATGGCCTTTGGCGCGATGCTGGGCGGCATCGTCACCCTGGTCGGCACCGCGCCGAACATTATCGTCTCCCAGGTCCGCGAGGAGCTGCTCGGCAAGCCGTTCGGGATGTACGACTACACCCCGGTAGGCTTGGCCCTGGCGGTGATCGGCCTGGTGTTCCTGGCCTTCGCCTACAGGATCTTGCCGACCGACCGCGCGCCGACCGCCAACATTGACGCCGCGCTGGCCGCTAACGCCTACTTCACCGAGGTCGAGGCGCCCGAAGACTGGTCGCTGGCCAAGAACCGCGTCGCCGACCTCCACGCCCTGGCCCATGGCGAAGCCCAGGTGATGCTGCTGCTCCGCAAGGGCCGGCGCCGCGCCCGGCCGCACGCCAATCTCAAGGTGCTGCCCGGCGACGTGCTGCTGTTGCAGGGCGAGCCCCAGGCCCTGGACGAGCTGATCACCCGCTCCAAGCTGCGGCTGATGCGATCGGACCGGCCCGTGGCCATGGAGGAGCCGACCGAGGAGGCGCGGGTGGTCGAGGCGGTGGTCTCAGCCGAGTCGACGCTGATCGGTCGCTCGGCCCAACAAAGCGACCTCTATGGGCAGCACGGCGTGAACCTGCTGGCGGTCAGCCGGTCCGGCTACAGCCTCAAGCAGCATATCAGCCGGGTCCGGCTCCGCGCGGGCGACATGCTCGTCTTACAGGGCGGCGAGCGCAGCCTGCCCGGCGCGCTCTCGACCCTTGGACTGCTGCCGCTGGCCGAGCGCGAGGTTCGCCTTGGCGGTATCCGGCACACCCTGACGCCGGCCCTGATCCTCGCCGGCGCCATGGTGCTGGTCGCCTTCCAACTCGTTCCGGTCGCGATCGCCTTCTTCGGCGCGGCGGTGCTGATGATCATGGCCGGCTCGATTCGGATGCGCGAGGCCTATGCCGCGATCGACGGGCCGCTGATCGTGTTGATCGCCGCGATGATTCCGGTTTCCGAGGCGATCCAGACCACGGGCGGGGCCGACCTGCTCGGCGCCTGGCTGTCGACGATCTTCCGCGATCAGCCGCCGATGATCGCCCTGGTCTCCATCATGGCCGTCGCCATGGCCGCCACGCCGTTCCTGAACAACGCCGCCACCGTGCTGATCGTCGCGCCGGTCGGCGCCAGCCTGGCGGGCAAGCTCGGGCTCAATCCAGATCCGTTCCTGATGGCTGTGGCGGTCGGCGCGGCCAGCGACTTCCTCACGCCTATCGGGCACCAGTGCAACACCCTGGTCATGGGCCCGGGAGGCTACAAGTTCGGCGACTACGCCAAGCTGGGCGCGCCGCTGACGGTGTTGGTCCTGGTGCTCGGCGCGCCCCTGATCGCGCACTTCTGGCCGTTGGCCGCACGCTGACCGCGCATTTCACCAGGTTTGTGCGTGCGGGCGACCTTGCGAACCGCCGCTCGGGCGCCGAAGTTGAAGGTCCGCTGGCGCCTGAGGCCCGGCCCCCTATTCAGATGCCCCCACTCAGAGACCTTGGAGTTGCGAATGACCGATCAGCTGCGGATTGAGCTACGGGACGGACACGCCATTCCCCAGGTCGGGCTCGGCGTCTGGCAGACCCCGAACGACGAGACGGGCGCTGTCGTGGCGACCGCGCTTCAGGCGGGCTACCGTCACATCGACACCGCCGCCGCCTATCAGAATGAGAAGGGCGTGGGCGAGGGGCTGCGCGCTTCGGGCCTGCCGCGCGAGCAGGTGTTCGTAACCACCAAGGTGTGGAACGACAACCAGGGTTACGACAACGCCCTGAAGGCGGTCGAAGGCAGCCTCAAGCGTCTGCAGCTCGATCAGATCGACCTCTGCCTGATCCATTGGCCGGCCCCGAATCGCGGCCTGTACCTCGACACGTGGCGGGCGTTGATCAAGGCCCAGGAGGCTGGTCAGGTCCGCTCGATCGGCGTGTCGAACTTCGAGGTCGAGCATCTCGACCGGGTGATCGGCGAAACCGGCGTGACGCCGGTGCTGAACCAGATCGAGCTCCACCCGCGTTTCCAGCAGAAGGCTCTGCGTGCGGCGCATGCCGAACGTGGCGTGAAGACCGAGTCGTGGAGTCCGCTCGGTCAGGGGCAACTCCTGTCCGATCCAGCCATCGCCAGCATCGCCGCCAAGCACGGTCGGACCGCCGCGCAGGTGATCATTCGCTGGCATGTGGACAGCGGCCTGATCGTGATCCCGAAGTCGGTCACCCCCAGCCGCATCGCCGAGAACTTCGATGTGTTCAGCTTTACCCTCGACGCCGAAGACATGGCGGTGATCGCCGGGCTCGACCAGACCGATGGCCGCATCGGCCCCAATCCGATGACCGCGACGTTCTAGGCGCGGCGTCAGGATCGCCGGCGTTGCTTGCGATAGCGCCGGCGGTCTAGGCTCCCGACGGGGGCGCTGCATGAAGTTGAGAATGAAGGTCGCGATCGGGGCCGCCTTGGTGCTGATCGCGGGTGCTGCGGCCGCTGGATGGTGGTTGCCACGGGCCTATGCGGACGGTGAGGCCGACTTCCAAACCGCCGCCGACGCCAAGCGGATCAACGATGTGCACAAGATCGCCGAGCTGGTGGAGGCCTACCGGGACAAGACCGGGCGCTTGCCGTTTGACGGTCCGGGGGCGTCCGGGTTGGATGACCCATTCACCGTGCTGGTAGGCGCGCCAAAGGCGGAGCGTGAACTCGCCTCGCGTGGCAATCCGCTGGGTCAGGAGCCGCCTACAGCCACCTCCGCCGATCTCTTGCGTGTGTTGCGCTCTGAATTAGGGGCGCATGTGACCCTGCCGGTGGATCCGCAACGGGGAGAAACAGGGGCGCCAAACGCCTACTACGTGCGCTTCAAGCCAGGTGGGGAGTACATGGTCGCCGGGTTCTTGCGCCGACCGAACGCGATCGCCGCGCCTATCGCGCCAGGCGTATCCGCTTACGCCGTGAGGTCCGAACAAGGCGCTTGGGGCGGGCCGATCTGGGCCCACGCGCGCGCCGTGAGTCAGGTTTCCGAAGCCGAACGCCTTAGAATCGCTCAGCATGGCCAATGGGCGGACGAGCAGTTCGCTCGTTACATGGACACCTCGACCGGATCCGGAAACTAGCGGGTTCGGCGATCTCTCCTCTCCCCGCCGGGGAGAGGTCGGATGAGGGGGCTGCTGCGTGGCGGCGTCAATATCGGCGCCGGTGAAGATCGGCTTTGCGGCCCTTCACCTAACCTCTCCCGAGGGAGAGGGACGCGTCCGTGACGCCGCCGGCGCTAGCCTCAGAACCGTTCCTGAACCAGTTCCTCGCTCTTGGCCCAGAGCGCTTTGGCGTTCGCGGGGTCGATAGCGTAGGAGCGCACTCCGCCACGCTTGTTCGCGTCGTCTTCGAGTTCGGCCACGTGGCAGTCCTCGCAATAGCGCCCGCCGACCTCGTCGGCCGGGGCGACGACGGCGGCCCAGACTGAGGTCGCCGCGCCCTGCGGGATCGATTTGAACTCGAACGCCGGGGCGCCGCTTTGGCGATTGGCCGCGTTGATCTGCTCGACCATTCGCGCGGTGTCCTCGGGGCTCATGTAGCGGCCCAGTTCAGTTCGGATGCCGCCGGGGTGGACAGCCGTGGCCCGTACGCCGCGATCCTTGTGACGCCGGTCGAACTCCACCGCGAACAGGGCGTTGGCGGTCTTGGAGCGGCCATAGGCGCCGAAGGGCGTGTACTCGCTGGTCTCGAAGTTCGGGTCGTCCAGGTTCACATCGGCGAACCGGTGGCCCGACGAGGAGAGCGCCACCACTCGCGCGCCTGGCTTCAGCAGCGAGGCTAGTTTGTTCACCAGGACGAAGTGGCCCAGGTGATTGGTGCCGAACTGAGTCTCAAAGCCATCGGCCGTGCGGCCCAGTGGCGGGGCCATCACGCCCGCATTGGCGATGATGATGTCGAAGGGCTTGCCCTCGGCCAGCAAGGCGTCCGCGCAGGCCCGGACGCTGGCGAGGTTCGCCAGGTCGAGCTCCACCAGTTCCAGTGATCCCCCGAGGGCGGCTTGGTCGCGCACCGCCTGGGTGGCGCTCTGCGCCTTGGCCAGATCGCGGGCCGCGCCGACGACTTGGGCGCCGCGCGAGGCCAAGGCGCGGGCGGTTTCGACGCCGAGGCCCGCCGAGGCGCCGGTCACCAGAATTCGCTTGCCGCTCAGGTCCAGGCCGGCGAGCACGTCGTCAGTTGTGGATGTCGCTCCGAAAGGTCCGGTCATGGCCGTTTCTCCGCAAAAAAGGGGTCGTTGTCGGCGGTCGCCGGGCTTATCTATAGGAAGTGGAGGCGGCCTCCGGATTATATGCGGAGGCTTCCTCCGTTTTGCAAGGGAGTGATCGTGAGCCTCGGAGAAGAAAAGCAGCGCAAGCCGCGCGCCGACAGCCTGCGCAATCGCGAGCAACTGCTTGAAGTCGCCAAGGCCGCCTTCGGCGAGGTCGGCGCCGATGTGCCGCTGGAGGAAATCGCGCGCCGCGCTGGGGTCGGGATCGGCACCCTCTATCGCCATTTCCCAACCCGTGACGCCCTGCTGGCGGCGGTCTATCGACGTGAGGTGGAGCAGCTCTCCAACTCGGCGGACGCCCTGTTGGCCGGCCGCCCGCCGCTGCAGGCTCTGGAGGCCTGGCTCCACATGCTGGTGGACTACATGGCCACCAAGCGGGTGATCGCGCCGGCCCTGCGTGCTTCGGTGGGCGAGGGGCAACAGGTCTACGCCGCGTCCGGCGCGGCGATCACCGACGCCCTGGCCAAGCTGACCAAGGCCGCCGTCGCCAGCGGCGACGTCTTGCCCGATATCGGCCCGGAGGATGTCTACCGCGCCATGGTCGGCGTCAGTCATGGCTATGATCAGCCCGGGTGGGAGCCTAGCGCGCGCCGCCTGATCGGGGTGTTCATGGCCGGACTCAAGGCGCCAGGCTAGGCGCGCGCCGCGAAGTAGCGATCCCACATGGTGTTGCGGAACAGGGCGCGCGGATCGCGCGCACGCTTTTCGGAAACAAACCGGTCGAGGTTGGGGTAGGCGCGCTCCAACTGGTCTGGCCGCGCATGCAGGCGATACGGCAGATAGAAGGACCCGCCATGCGCGAGCGCCCGATCGATCAGCGCTTGGGTCAGCGGCCTCATCTTTACGTCGGATTCGGCGTCCAATGGCTGTGAAAAGGACATCACCGCCGCCACGCGCTCGGTCGGGGCGAAGGCCATGACGCTCACTGGATCGGCGTCGATGTAGCGCAAGGTGATGTTCAGCAGCTCGGCGCCGGACTTCGGAATGATGTCGCGGCACTCGGCGAGGAAGGCCCCCAGCTTCGCCGGCGGCAGGAAGTACTCATGCAGGATGTCGGTGCGGCTGAGGTTGCGGTCTTCCAGGTCGCTGACGGGGGCGTTGATCAACGCGTTGCGCGTGACCAGCTTCGGATCGAGCGTCGGCTTGAGCACGGTCTCCGCGTACCAGCGTGTCTGCTTCCATCGCTCGGAACCGATCTGGGCGCGGTAAATCTGCCGGGTCAGTCCGGCCAGTCGATCGGGTTTGTCAGACAGCGGCTCGGGCACGCCATCGACCTGCGCGAACGTCACCATCATCGCGTCTTGGAGAAAGTTGCGCCGCGCCACGGAAAGGCGGCCGTACCCCATTGTGACGCCGGGCGTCCGCAAGGCCTTCACGAACCGTGGCCCGAACTGGGCCGCGGGCATCTCGGCGAAACTCGGCGTCAGGCGGGTGTTGCGAGCCATCTCGACCTCGAAGTCGATCAGCACGCCGAACAGGCCATATCCGCCCATGGCGAGGCCGAAGAGCTCGGGCTCCTTTTGGCGTGAACACCGGACGACCTCTCCGTCGGCCAACATCACGGTTGCGCTGCGAACGGTCGAGCCCATGGGGCCGAGCGGCGCGGCCCAGCCGTGAGCGTTGACGCTGAACGCGCCGCCAAGCGTGAAGTCGTTGTTCGCCTGGGTGACCTTTGGGGCGAAGCCGGCGCGATCCAGGGTGGCGATCACGTCGCGCCAGCGGGCGCCGGCGGCGGCGCGATAGGTCAGCGTCTTGGCGTTCGGGGCGCACCACCCCTTGTCCAGCGTGATCGCCGTCGATCCTCGCGACAGGCTCTGGCCGCCCATCGAGTGCCGCGCGCCGCCCACGCAGATCGGGCGACCGCTCGTGGCGGCGTCCCTCAATTCCTTGCGCAGCATGTCGACCACGGTGGAGTCGGCGCTTCGTGGCCGGATGTGACGGATCACGGGCGTCGGATTGAGGCGGCTGGCGTCGTTCAGGACGATCGGCCGTTCAGCCGCCTTGGCCGGCGCGGCCGCCGCCGACAGCGAAGCGGCCGCCATCCCCTTCAAGGTGGAGCGGCGCGAGAGCACTTTCGACATTCGTTCAATCCCACCCGGCGAGTGCCGAAGCTTAACCATTGGGCATTGGACGTCGAGGTTTCTCGGCAAAATTGCGCGCGGCGCCGGAACGGCCGGGGTGGAGCAACTCCGCCCCGGCCGGCAGGCGTTAGCCGGCGATCAGGATCCAGACGCCGATCGCCGCGAACGATGCGGCGGCGGCCCAGCGGATGTACTTCAGCGGCAGGCGCGTGGCCGCGGCCTCGCCGATCAGCACCGCCGGGACATTGGCGATCATCATGCCGAGCGTGGTGCCGGCGGCGACCAGCAACACCTGGTCGAACTTGGCGGCCAGGGCCACGGTCGCGACCTGGGTTTTGTCGCCCATCTCCACGAAGAAGAACGCCACCAGGGTGGTGATGAAGATCGAGGCTCCGGCCTTCTCGCGCGGTGCGTCGCCATCCTCGAACTTGTCGGGAATCAGCGCCCAGCCGGCGAAGGCGATGAAGGCCAGGCCCAGCACCCACTTCATCCAGGGGCCGTTCAGGAACTGGCCCGCGGCCACCCCGACCATGGCCGCGAGCGCGTGGTTGGCCATGGTGGCCACCAGGATGCCCAGGATGATGGGGGCCGGCTTACGGAACCGGGCGGCGAGCAGAATCGCCAGCAACTGAGTCTTGTCGCCAATTTCGGCGACGGCCACGAGGCCGGTAGATACGAGGAAGGCTTCCATCGAGAGCATGCGTCCGGGCGGGGTCGAGACATACCAATGGCTTTCCGCGCCGCCGACCCCGCTATGGACCAGCACACGAAAGCCAAAGGTCTCGCCAAGCACTTGCTGGATACGCCATGCCTAGGACCTGACGGCCGTCGGCAAGTTTGTTGACGCATCCCCCGTTGGAGCTACGGGCGGCTACTCCCCAGTGACGGCGGTGTGGATAGGGTGGGGACAAGCCGTGGGCAAGTGAGAACGACTCGCGACTTCGCCGGGGGCGGGCATTCACATACGCGTGAGCGAGCCCTTCCGCAGCGGGACCCTGCCTGTGGAAAACTCAAGCGCAGCAACCAGTCAAGATGGCTGTTAACCTCTCGTTAAAGAAAAACTCATGGGGACGAACGCTCATCCCCGTTGACGAGTCATTAGCCTTCATGGCCCCATATGATGCGTATCGGGGGCGGGGCTGCCACTAGATATAGCGATGGAAGCGGCCGGGCGGTGTCCCGGACAGAAACGTCTGATAGATATGGGTTTTGGGTCATGAGCAGTGGCGAAGCGGTAATGCGGACGGTTTCGGAAGCGACCCAGACGGCGTCTGAGCGGTCCGATCGACCGCAGCTTCAGCTCGTCCGCAAGGTCGAGGTCGATCGCTCGCGCGACGCGCTGCTGACCGACTTCGGCAAGACCACCCTCGAAGACCGCTACCTGCTGGCCGGCGAGAGCTATCAGGACATGTTCGCCCGCGTCGCCACGGCCTATGCCGACGACGCCGACCACGCCCAACGGATCTACGATTACATCTCCAACCTCTGGTTCATGCCGGCCACTCCGGTGCTCTCGAACGGCGGCGCTGGTCGCGGCCTGCCGATCTCCTGCTTCCTGAACGCGGTCGGCGACAGCCTCGAGGGCATCCAGAGCGTCTGGAACGAGAACGTGGCCCTGGCTTCCAACGGCGGCGGCATCGGCACCTACTGGGGCGGCGTGCGCTCCATCGGCGAAAAGGTGAAGGGCGCGGGCCAGACCAGCGGCATCATCCCCTTCATCCGCGTGATGGACAGCCTCACCCTCGCCATCAGCCAGGGCTCGCTGCGTCGCGGTTCGGCCGCGGTCTATCTCGACATCCACCACCCGGAGATCGAGGAGTTCCTCGAAATCCGCAAACCGTCGGGCGACTTCAACCGCAAGTCCCTGAACCTGCACCACGGCATCTCGATCACCGACGAGTTCATGGAGGCCGTCCGCGAAGGCGCGATGTTCGGCCTGCGCTCGCCGAAGGACAACGAGGTCCTGCGTGAGGTCGACGCCCGCTCGCTCTGGCAGAAGATCCTCGAGATCCGCCTGCAGACCGGCGAGCCCTACCTGATCTTCTCCGACACCGTGAACCGCTCGATGCCGCAGCATCAGCGCGAGCTGGGCCTGTCGGTGCGTCAGTCGAACCTGTGCTCGGAGATCATGCTCCACACCGGCGTCGACCACCTCGGCCACGACCGCACCGCGGTCTGCTGCCTCTCCTCGGTGAACGCCGAGAAGTTCATGGAATGGCGCGACCACCCGACCTTCATCGAGGACGTCATGCGCTTCCTCGACAACGTGCTGCAGGACTTCATCTCCAGCGCGCCGGCCGACATGAAGAACGCCGCCTACGCCGCCATGCGCGAGCGTTCGGTGGGCCTGGGCCTCATGGGCTTCCACTCGTTCCTGCAGATGCAGAACGTGCCGTTCGAGAGCGCGCTCGCCAAGTCCTGGAACATGCGCCTCTTCAAGCACCTGCGCCGTCAGTGCGACGCGGCCTCCCGCGTCCTCGCCGAAGAGCGCGGCCCGTGCCCGGACGCCGCCGACCGCGGCGTGATGGAGCGTTTCAGCCACAAGCTGGCCATTGCGCCCACCGCCTCGATCTCGATCATCTGCGGCGGCACCAGCGCCGGCATCGAGCCGATCCCGGCCAACATCTACACCCACAAGACCCTGTCGGGCACCTTCGCGGTCAGGAACCCCTACCTGGAGCGCATCCTCGACGAGAAGGGCAAGAACACGCCCAGCGTCTGGGATTCGATCCTGGAGAACGAAGGCTCGGTCCAGCACCTCGACTTCCTCAGCCAGGATGACAAGGACGTCTACAAGACCGCCTTCGAGCTGGATCAGCGCTGGGTGATCGAACTGGCCGCCGACCGCACGCCGGACATCTGCCAGTCGCAGTCGGTGAACATCTTCCTGCCGGGCGACGTCGATAAGTGGGACCTGCACATGCTGCATTGGCAGGCCTGGGAACGTGGCTGCAAGTCGCTCTACTACCTACGCTCCAAGTCGGTTCAGCGCGCGGCCCACGCCGGCGGCGAAGGCATCGCGGTGATGATGGACCAGGCCCCGGCCGAGCGCGTCGACTACGACGAGTGCCTCGCCTGCCAATAGGCCTCTAAGGGCCGCCGCCGTCGTGGCGGCCCGACATCAGCCGGTTCGCATGAGACGGCTCAGGCCGTCCTCCATTTCGACCAGGACGCGGGCGACATGTTCGTCTTCCGCGATCGCCGCGGCGTAGCGGGCGACATTCGGCGTGCTCGTCAGCAGGTCGAAGCCCAGCCGCTGACCGGTGACCCTTGCCGCGAACAGCACCGGGGCCAGGGCGCAGTCGCCCAGCGACAACGCCTCGCCGACCGCGTAGGGGCCGCCGTCCAAAAGGCCGTCCAGAATCGTCAGGGCTTCGTCGAGCCGTCCCATCAGCCGCCGCGTTTCCTGTTCATCGGGCCCGGCCGCCAGAGCGATCATCGGCGGCATCAGGTAATGGTCGGCGTGCGCCACCAGCAGGCGCGCCTGGGCCCTGGCCAGGACATCTGATCCCAGCAACGGCGTGGCCTCTGGGAACAGCTCTTCCAGCGTCTCCAGAATGACCGCCGATTCCCACAGCGCCGTGCCATCGTCCAGGATCAGCGCCGGCACCCGCCCTGTCGGGCTTATGTCGCGGAACTGCGGATTGCTTGGCCAGCCCGCCGGCGGCGGCTCGATCGCCACGTCCAGACCCTTGGCGTAGATCGCGATCCTGACCCGCGCCGCGAACGGCGAGACGGGAAGACTGATCAGCTGCACGCCCCTAACCCCTCATCCTCGGCAAGCCGTCCATGATCGCCGTGAGGGCCAGCACCGTCTCGCGCTCCATGGCGCTGTGCCCGGCGTTGGTCATCACGAAGGTCGCGGGCGGCGCGCCCAGCGCCTCCAGCGCCGCGACCAGGCGCGAGGCCTGCGGCAGCGGACAGACCTGGTCGAACCGTCCGTGTACGATATGGGTCGGGATCGCGGCGATCTGGCCGATGTTGGCGACGATGTAGTCCGGCGCCAGGAACAGGTCGTTGGCGAAGAAGTGCGCCTCGATCTGCGCGAAGCAGAGCGCGAAGGCCTCTTCGCCGAACTTGCCGGCGTCGTCGCTGGCCGGGATCATGTTGGAGATCACGCCCTCCCAGATCGACCAGGCCATGGCCGCCCGCAGTTGCCGGGCGCGCTCGGCGTCACTGGCCGGGACCATATCGAAGATTGCCTTGTAGGCGCCCATCATGTCGCCGCGTTGGTCCGGCGCGATGACCTCGACGAAGGTCTTCCACTCGTCTGGATAGGTCACATAGGCGCCGGGTTCTGTGAGGGCGAAGGGCGCCTGCTCGTAGGTCGCGGCGTTGCCCTGGTACATGTAGAGCAGGTCCTCCTGGGTCCCCAGGAAGATGCCCCGCAGGATCAGCGACTGGACGTTCTGCGGATGGGCGATCGCATAGACCATGGCCAGGGTGCTGCCCCAGCTTCCGCCGAACACATGCATCTTGCCGGTGATCCCCAGCGCCTCGCGCAGGGCGTTGATGTCGGCGACCAGGTGATCGGTGGTGTTATGCGTCAGGGCGATCTTGGGCCCGGCGACCGCGACCGACGGCTCGCTCTTCCCGCAGCCGCGCTGGTCGAACAGGATCACCCGGTAGCGCTCGGGATCGAAGAACCGTGACATGACCGGCGCGCAGGCGCCGCCCGGTCCGCCGTGCAGGAACATGACCGGCTCGCCGCCTGGGTTCCCGTATTCCTCCCAATAGAGCCTGTGGTCCGGGGCGCTATCGACCTGCAGCAGGCCCGAGCGATTGGCCTGGCCTTGCGGATAGGCCCACTCGTCCGTGACCTTGCTTGTCGTCTGCAGCTTCGAAAAATCCATGGCCAAACCTCGCCTGCCAAACCGCTCGCCCCGCCTTCGGCAATGAGCCGATGAGCGCCGTTTGGCTACAGTTTTCGACGCGGCTCAGAGCCGGTTCGGCGGCTCGTCAGCGTATCCGTTCGACGGGCGGCAGCTTGTAGCCGCCGTCGAGCAAGGCCTGGGTCGGAACATAGGTGCGGACCAGCAGCGCAAACTGGTCGTCGGGCGCCGGCAGCCAGTTGGCCTTGCCGGCTTCGTCCTGGGGCTCGTCGTGCGAGAGGATGAGCGTCAGCGAGCCGTCGTCGGCGAACCGAAGCTCGTTCGCATCCAGATTGACCGAGCCGATATTGTGCCGGCCGTTGGGGCTTGTCGGGGTCATGAAGTAGTCGCGGTCGTACATGGTGAGCGACCAAAATCCCCCGCGCGATCGGTCGACCGGCGGAAGCTGGTCCCTCTCGAACCGCATCTTGTAGCGGTAGCGGCCCTGCAACAGGGCCCCTTCCGCATCGGCGCCGCGGATGAAGTAGATCGCCTCGTGGTAGTCGTTGACGAAGATGTAGATCACCGCAGCGAGCGCGCGGCCGAACCAGTCGGTCCCCCATGCGCCGCCGTTTTCCTGACGTTGCCAGCCGTTGCCGGCGTCGACGCCGACCTGATCGTAGCGTGCGCCGGCATAGAGCTCGGCGTCGGCGGCGAGCGCCGTGCGGTCGAGCAGCGCGCCCCAGCGGGGATCGCTCTTGCGCAGCGCGATCAGGGTCCGCGCCTGCTCGGCCATGGCCGCGTCATCGGGGCTGACCTTCGGATTGGCCTCGAGCGCCTTCTCCAGCCCATCCCAGAAGGTTTCACCATGCACCGGGCGTGTGCGCAGCAGGTCGGGGTCGGCCGCCAATATCTCGGCGTTGAGATTGGGCGGATAGACCTTGTTGCGCGCGCTGGCCTCGCAGTCGAACTGATGACGGCCGGGCTTGTCGGCGCTGAGCGGGAGCGCGCCCATCTGATTGAGCACGGCGCGTGCGCGGGCCTTTCCTTCCGGCGTCCGCGCCGCGAAGCTCCTGGCCATGGCGATGGCCAGGTTGGTCGGCGAGTGCAGCACCTGTGCAAAGCCCTCGGGCGTCTCGCCGCGCCAGTCGGGACCGACCAGCAGGTACTTGCCGGCCGGCGTATGGGAGGCCGATCCAAGCTGGTGGATCACGGTGGTGAAGGCGTCGGTGATCTGGATCGTCCAGTAGTGGCCTTCCGGCACGTCCTGCGGCGTCTGAACGACGACGGGTTCCTCGCCAAGGTCGGCGAAGCAAGCCCCGTAGATCGTGTCGTTGTTCGGGGTCACGACCTTGCGCTGAGCCGCTGGAAGGTAGTCGTCGACAAAGCCCATCCAGTTCTTTGGCGACCCCGGGAACAGGCCCATCGCCATGCCTGGCCCCTTGCCCTTCATCAGCTCCCAAGTGCTGGTGCGACCGAACACGTTCACCAGCGGATGGCCCCAGACATAGACCACCCGGGCCAAGGCCTCGACATAGCGCTCGCTCGTCAGGCTGGCCGGCACGCCGGCTCCATTGGCGAGATCGGGATGGGCGGGCGTGAACTGGCGGACGGTGTAGGGGGCCGTCGAAGCGGGGCCTTGGGGCTTTGCGGCCATCGTCGTCTCCTGGCTCATGCTGACGCGCGGTCACTGCCGCTCAAGCGGCGGGAGGAAGTAGCTGCCGTCCGCCACACCGCCGCGCGGACCATAGAAGCGGAAGGTCAGGCTCCATGGCTTCCCGCCGGTCGGGAGCCAGTTGCCTTCCGGGGCATCCGCAGGTTTCTCGGGCGCGAAGTAGAGCTTTAAGGACCCGTCGGCGCCGTAGGTCAGCTTGGATTCTTTGTTGATCAAGAAGCGGTTCAGGGGGTTGGGCAGCACACGCCGGTGCATGCGATCGACCGCGATCACCGACCAAAAGTACTTCGCGTACTTCGAGGGGAGATCATCGCCCGGGAAGGTCAAGGTGTAGCTGCCGTCCGCTTCCAGCGCCGCACCGGTGCTGTCGAGCGCGCCGCGATAGTAGATCACCTCTTCAAACACATTGGCCCAGATGCCGCCGTAGTTGACGGTGGTGCGGGTCATCCAATCATCGCCCCAGTGGCCGCAGCAGGCCGGCCGAGCCCAGCCGTTCCGGATCGTGCCGCGACCGATGCGCGGCGCGGCGGCGGCGAAGTCGGCCTGGGCCTTCTGCCGCACGATCGTGTCGATCCGCGCCCTCTCGGCCGGGTCCTCGATCGCCTTGGCGATGGCTCGGACATTGGCTTGGAGCGCTTCCATGCCCGTGCCTGAGTCTTTTTCCTGCAGCGCCAGGGTGGCGGACTCGAACGCCTCGACCCCGGGCAACGCCGCCATGTCGAACATTACCGTCCGGGGAATTTCAGGCGGCTGCGGATCGCCATGGATCTCAAACTTGAAGCCGTGCTGGAGCGCGATCGCCTGTTCCCAATCGGCGCCCAGCTCCACGCGCAGCAGCACGCGGCTGGTCCGGACCGGCACGTCGACGCGCTGCGCTCCGTCTGGAATTTTCACCTGGGCTCCGGCCAGGCAAACGGCGAACAGGCCGTTGGGATGATCGGGATAGACCCGCTCGTTGATGTTGGCGATCGTCTCGCCCCAGCCATCCAAGAACTCGACCACGTAGTAGCGCCCGGTGATGACGGGGACGGTGACCAGCAGGAAGCTGTTCTCGTCGATGGCGACCCAGGCCTCTGAATAGGCCACGTCCAGATTGGGGTTGGGCCAGTCCACCTGGCCCGGCTTGCGGTGCATGAGTTGGTTCCAGACAAAGCCTTCGCTGTCGAAATCCACCTGCTGCTGGCGCGTGATCAACAGCCGGCCCAGCAGGTAGATATAGGCGTCGCTGATCTGCTGATCGCTGAGCGATGCGGCGCCTGGAACAACGGGCTCGGCCATGGGCCTCTCTATCGGATACGGTTTCGCCGATCCTCCACGCCCATTTCGCGCCTGCGGCGTGGGTGTTTTGGGAGGCCTTTTGAGATTGCGATTCTATCGGCGCGGGCTTGATCGGCTATTCGTAGGAACCCGCACATCGGGGCGCGGTAGACCTCACGAGGCAGGCCTTCCAGAAGCGAAAAGGCCGAGGCTAGAAGCTTAGCTTGCGCCCGGGATCGGCAGGCACTCCATGATCTCCACCGCATCGCCGGGAAAGATCGAAAAGTGCGGATGGCCTTCGAACAGGCTGGCGGCCTCAGCGTGGGATTGCGCCTCGATGACCACATAGCCGGAGAGATTGTTGTGGGTGTCGGCCACGCCTCCGGGTGAGACCCGCTTGGTCACCCCCAGCGGCCCGCCGCTGTCGACAATCCGCGCAGCATTGCGGTTCATCCAGTCGCCCCAGGCCGCCATGCCCTTGGTGATCATGTCGTCCGATAGCGGCGCCTGTCCTTCGGGAGGGGCCGTCCCGGTATAGACCGCGAGAAATTTCGTCATCGCCTCGCCTCCGTTCGCCCGCTTCGGGCTCCCACTAAAAGACGAACCACGCGGCGGCGTTCCGACATTCAAGGCGACCACCCGTTTGACCTGCATGGGGCGCTCGGTGCAACCTTAACCATAAGGGGGGCGCTCATGGCCAAGATCTGGGGAACTTTCGGCGCCGACACGATCGTCGGGACCGCTGAGGACGACAACATCTACGGCGCAACCGGGAGCGACGTCCTTCGCGGCGGCGGTGGAAACGATACCCTCACCAGCATCGGTGGAGACTTGGTTCTCATCGAGGGCGGGGAGGGCGATGATGACCTCGCGGCCGAATTCGAAAGCCCTGGCAGGGTGTCGATGTTCGGTGGTCCGGGAAACGACTTGTTCGGGATCAGCGTCGCGACTGCAACGGTCGATGCGGGCTCCGGCGACGACATCATCGGCATACGCGATGCTCCTGGCGCGACCCTGACGCTCGGCGAGGGGGCCGATCGCATCGTCCTGCACCCCAAGCTTGGCGCCGCGCCGCTGGTGGTCACTGATTTCCAGACCGGGGAGGGTGGCGACCGCATCACCATCCCGTCGGGCCTGCTCGGTTGGGACGGTTCAACCAATCCGTTCACGCTCGGCTATTACCGGCTGGTCCAGCAGGGGGCCGACACGATCTTGCAGTGGGATCAGGACGGCTCGGCCGACCGGTTCGCCATGACCGACATCGTCCGCTTCCAGAACACCAAGGTCGGCCAGTTCGTCGCCCACAACACACTTGGCTGGTCGCCCAACGGCGCGCAGCCGGATACTGGCGCCTTCCAAGGCACGGCTGGGAACGATCGCTACGCCGGGACTACCGCGCCAGAGGTGATCGACGGCATGGCCGGCGACGACGTCCTCCAGGGCGGCGCTGGGAATGACACTCTGATTGGCGGAGAGGGGCGAGACGAGCTGGATGGAGGCCTCGGTTCCGATCAAATCCTCGGCGGTCCGGGCGACGACTATGTGCGCGATTGGTACGGCTCGAACTACGTGCGCGGCGGCGAGGGCGACGACCACATCGTTGGTGGATTCGAGTTCGACGACCTTCACGGGAATACCGGCGACGACACCATCGACGGCGGTGCGGGCGATGACTGGGTGGTCGGTGGCCAAGGGCAGGACCGCCTTGAAGGCGATAAGGGCAATGACATCGTCTACGGAAATATGGGGAACGACACTGCGTTCGGGGAATGGGACAACGACACCGTTCGCGGTGGCCAGGGCGCCGACAGTATCGCCGGCGGCGACGGCGACGACTTCATGTCTGGCGATCGGGGCGACGACACGATCTCGGGCGGGCTGGGCGCCGATACCTTCCATAGCTTTATGGGGGCGGGGATCGACCGTGTGCTGGACTTCAACGCCGCCGACGGCGACCGGCTGAACCTATTGGCGGGATCGACCTACGCCGTGCGCCAGAATGGCGCGGACGTCGTCGTGGATATGGGCGCCGGGGACCAGGTGATCCTGGTCGGCGTCCAGCTGGACGGCTTGCCGACGGGTTGGCTGTTCTTGAGTTGACGATCCGGCGCCTGAAAAATCGCCGTTCTGTGCCGGATTGGTACGGTTCCAGGCTTGCCTGACGATCAACTCAGGTGTGAACCCCATGCCACCCTTATAGCGGGAACGGATTTTCCGATTGCGCCATTCCATCATCGTGGGATGGTTGTTGGGCCGCGCGCTCAACGATGCGGTACGGGAGGTTCGCCATGAGGCTGTTGGCTTGTTTAGCCATCGCCTTCGGATTTGGCGCTGCGACGGAGGTCGCCGCGCAAAGTGCGCCGACGATATCGGGCTCTTCGCGGCTTATGGATGCGCCGTTCGCGCCGGATTTGGCGCCTCGCACCAGGCCAGACGACGACTTCTCCAACCTTATCGACCGCGAGCAGGTGCGTCCGGACGGATCGCCGGTCCGTTGGCGGACGAACGAACTGAAGCTGGGGCAGACCAAGTCGGGCGCTGTCGATTCCCTCCGCGTCAGCGTGGGGGGGGCGATGCACTCGCCTGGCGGCCTGCCGCGGCCCGCCGACAACCGCGCCGCCCAGTTCGACGCCGACGCCTATGAGATCGCGGTCACCCGCGATTGGGCGCCCGTGCGCTTCGACGCCGGCGACTTGGACGTGAACCTGACGCCGCACACCGGGGTCGGGGTTTCCAACGGCGGCGGCCAGGCCGAGGCCGGCGCCACGCTCACGGTCGGCCAGAAGCGCGACGATGCGGCTGTGGACCGGCTCAATGACCTCGGTGTTCGCGACGGCGCGGCCTATGGCGACCGGGGGCGGTGGTATCTGTTCGCCGCCGCCAGCGGCCGGGCGGTTGGGCTCAACATGCTCAACAACGGCGAGGGCTGGAATCGTGACGGCTGGAGCACCGACCGCGCTAGCGCCCTGATCGGCGACGCCCATGTCGGTGTCGGCTACCGCAAGGGCGCGATACAGACCTCGTTCGGCTACATCCACCGCGAGATAAAGGGTGAGCACATGATCTTCGGCCAGGAAACCAAGGAAGATTCGATGCTGGCCTTCTCGCTGTCGATCAAGCCGCAGCGATAACGCCCTGACCAGGGCTTGAGATATATCGAAATATCGCTATTGAAAGCGCCGCAGCGCGCCTCGCGCTTCCGTAAGCGTTTACGTCAGCCAACGCATCCGCCCTACCCAGCCGGGCGAGGGGTCAGGTCCGCTCCAGCGGGTTGGATGCATCGCGCGGCGCTGACGGAGTCTTTCATGTCTGCATTTCCTCGTCGTCTGCCCGCGCGTTTCGCCGGTCTCGTCATGCCCCTGGTGCTGTCGATTATGATGACCTTCCTGGTCTCGGGGATCTCGACCCTCAAGAGCGTCGGCGCCACACCGGACATGCCCGCCGCCTGGATGGGCGCCTGGGGCGTCTCGTGGCTCGTCGCCTTTCCGGCGCTGCTGCTCTTGCTGCCGGTGGTCCGGCGCATGGCCGCCTTGGTGGTCGAGCCTGGCTGACGGCGCATCGCGGTGGCGGGAAAGCTCCAGCTCGTCCCGCCTGCGCGCCTGCTATCCCATCCGCTCGGCCCACAGCGCCGTCAGCCGGGGATCCTCATCGACCCGCCGCACGACCTCGCCCATTCGCGGGGCCGCCTCATAGAACCGCTTGCGACGCGGGTTGAAGCGCGAAACCACCGCGACGTAGAGATCGAGCACCGAGAGTTCGTCGCCGAGCAGATAGCGGCCTGGGGCGATCTGACCCTCCATGATCGCCCAGCACTCCAAGATGCGGTCCAGAACCCTTTGCTCCAGCGCCGCATGGCCGGCCGGATCGGGGACCAGCCGAGACGGATCATCCTTCACCCAATAGAGCGAATAGATCGCGCTGGAGACAAAGCTCATCCAGCGCAGGAATTGCGCGCGCCTCGCATCGCCAGGGGGCGGGCCTAGCCTGGCGCCCGGATGCTGCTCGGTCAGCCAGACCAGGATCGCCGCGCTTTCGGTGACGATCTCGCCCGAGGAAAGCACCAGTGCGGGGACTTGCCGCATGGGATTGGCGGCCAGGACCTTGTCTCCGCTCTCGCGGTCGTCGGGGTCGAAGGTGTAGGAATCGATCAGATCGTAGTCCTGTCCGGCCAGCCGTAAAGCCGCCTCGACTGCGACCGCGCCAGAACCTTTGGCCCCATAAAGGGTTAGCTTGGACATCTGGTTTTCTCCCCAGGCAGTTCACAACATCTTGGGGGCCAAAGCCACGTCGGCACTAGATGTTGGTGAAGCGTGCGTTAAGCTCAGAGTCGTCCTATCCGAATCCGTCCAGTTGGAAAGTCCCGTCGGTGACCGCCACATCCTCCCTGCCAGGCCTGCTCACACCGTCGTTCGCCTACAAGCCGTTCCGGTATCCTTGGGCCTATGACTTCTGGAAGAAGCAGCAGCAGGTCCACTGGATGCCCGAAGAGGTGCCGCTGGGCGAAGACCTCAAGGATTGGGCCGCCAAGCTCAACGACAAGGAGCGCAATCTCCTCACTCAGATTTTCCGGTTCTTCACCCAATCGGACGTCGAGGTGAATGACAACTACATGGAACGCTACAGCCGCGTCTTCAAACCCACCGAGGTGAAGATGATGCTGGCCTCGTTCTCCAACATGGAGACGATCCACATCGCGGCTTACGCCCTGCTGCTCGAAACCATCGGCATGCCCGACAGCGAGTTCACGGCCTTCCTGGATTACCAGGAGATGCGCGACAAGCACGACTACATGCAGAAGTTCGGCGTCGACTCGAACGCCGACATCGCCCGTACGCTGGCCATGTTCGGCGGCTTCACCGAGGGCCTGCAGCTGTTCGCCAGCTTCGCGATGCTGCTGAACTTCCCGCGCCACAACAAGATGAAGGGCATGGGCCAGATCGTCTCGTGGTCGGTGCGCGACGAAAGCCTGCACTGCGAAGGCATCATCAAGCTATATCACGCCTTCAACGCCGAGACCGGCGCGGTGACCAAGTCGGTGGCCGACGACATCATCGACTGCTGCAAGACCGTGGTCGGCCTGGAAGACGCCTTCATCGACCTTGCGTTCAACGCCGGCGAGGTCCAGGGCATGACCCCGGACGACATCAAGAACTACATCCGCTTCATCGCCGACTGGCGCCTGCGCCAGCTGGGCCTGCCGGAGGTCTATGGCGGCGTGAAGGAAAACCCGCTGCCCTGGCTGCAGTCGATGCTCTCGGGCGTCGAGCACGCCAACTTCTTCGAGGCTCGCTCGACCGAGTATTCGAAGGCCGCGACCAAGGGCCAATGGCACGGCGACGCCGGCGTCTGGGCCGCCTTCGACAAGACCCTCGCCAAGCGCAACGACGTCCCGGCGGAGTAGGGGCTAGAGGTCTTCATCGATGCGGACGGTCTGGAAGGCGCTGGCCTCTCCGGTCGCCGCATCGATGACAAGGCTGAATGTGTCGTCTCCGGACCTCGGGGCAGGCCGCGTGGTCACAATCCAATCGCCGCCGACCCGCTTGACCTCATAGCCCTGCCCCGTTGATCCGAGCACGCTCTCGGCGATCGCCAACGCCTCGGCCTCGGTTCGCACGGGCGAGGCCGCAGGTTGCGGCTGGCAGCCGCCGAGCCCCGCTGCGAGGGCTGGCCCGAGGACCGCGAGCCTCAATCGAGACCCCACGCCCTACCCCTTCACCGCCAGCACATGCAGCCAGGTCCGCTGCACGCCGTCGAAGCCGCCGCCCTGGCCGGTGGTGACGTCCAGCGGCTGCCAAGCTCCGGCCGCGGCGTAGGCCGCTCGCAGCCGTTCCTCGCTGGGGAAATTGTAGTAGCGGCCGAGGCTGTCGCGGTCCCCGCCGTCGCCGGACTTGAACCCGGCGTAGAACCGCCCGCCGGGCTTCAGCGCCCGGTGGATGCGCGCCAGCACGTCGGCCAGACCATCGGCCGGCACATGCAGCAGACAGGCGTTGGCCCAGACCGCGTCATAGGCGGCGACGTCTTCCAGCTCCTCGAACCGCATCACGCGCACCGGCCGGCCGAGCCGCGCCTGCGCCTCCGCGGCCAGGCCCGCCGAGCCGTCGGTCGGGGTCACCTCGAAGCCCGCCGCGCTCATCAGCTCGGCGTCCTGGCCGCCGCCGCAGCCTAGCTCCAGGATCGCCGCCCGCGGTCGCAGTTGCTCGAGGAACGCCCGCAGCCGCACCGGCTCGCCCCGCGCCCGCGCCGCATAGACGCCAGCTTCGCGGTCGTAGAAGGCCAGGGTGTCGGCGTCGTGCAAAGGCGTCTGGGCGGTCATGGCGGCTCCTCAAGGGCTGGCCACCACCTCTCACCGCGTCCATTCTGTCGTCAACGCCGATCACGACAACAAAAGGGGGAAAGCGCCATGACCAATCTCGTTGAGGTTTCCGACGCCGGCCACGTGCGGACCATCCGCCTGAACCGTCCGGAGAAGAAGAACGCGCTCAGCCAGCAGCTCGCCTGGGGCATCGTCGCCGCCATCGACGAGGCCGCGCGCGACGACAATGTTTGGGTCGTGGCGCTCACCGGCTCGGGCGACGCCTTCTGCGCGGGCCTGGATCTCTCCGGCGCCGAGCCCTTCCATCCGGCCCCGGCGATGACCGCCCAGCTCGACGACATCAGCTGGGTCGGCCAGTTCCTGCTCGCCACCCGCAAGCGCTGCGACAAGCCGGTGGTCGGCGGGATCAACGGCGTGGCGGTCGGCGCGGGCCTGGGCCTGGCCATGGCCACGGACGTCCGCCTGATCGCCTCCAGCGCCCGGCTTATGGCCGGCTACACCCGCATCGGCGGTTCGCCGGACGCCGGCCTCACCATCACCCTGCCGCAGGCGATGGGCTATGAGCGCGCCATGCGCTTCATGATGGAGAACCGCACCCTGACCGGCGAGGAAGCCGTCGCCTGGGGCATGGCCGGCGAGGCCGTCGCCGACGCCGCGTTCGCCGATCGCCTGGCCGAGTATTGCGCCCAACTCTGCGAGTGGTCGCCGATCACCCTGCGGCTGCTGAAGCGCGGCATGGTGAAGTCCTACGAGTCCCACGATATGGAGCAGCAGCTCCGCTACGAGGTCTCCAACATCGGCCGCGCCTTCGGCAGCCAGGACGGCAAGGAGGCCCGCAAGGCCTTCCTCGAAAAGCGCAAGCCGGTCTTCACCGGCCGGTAGGATGGACGAGGCGGCCTATCGAGAAAGGCTGCTGGCCCTGGCGCGCCTGCGCCATTCGGCCGAGCATGACGAGGGGACCGGGCGCGGCGCTCTCGGGTTCAGGCGGTGGACCGAGGGCGTCTACGCTCTGCGCGACGAGGGCCACCCCTTGGGCCAAATTCTCGATGACGTGGCTGGGGTGGACGTGCCCTGCGCGCGTTGCCGCGATCAGGTCGAGCTGAACCCCAGGATGCCGATTTCCCAGCTGTTCCGGCAAATCCTCATCAAGTCAACTTGGGACGACAACGCGCGCGAGCCGGCCAAGGCCTTTGCATTGTCCTGCTTCGCCCAGCTGTCCTACATGCGGCTGAGCCGCTACGACGTCGAGGCGTCGGACCGCTACGACTTCATTCCGAGCGAGCACCTCGATGACCTGATCAGCACGCGCCAGGGTGTGGGGCTCGAACAGGTTTTCGCGGAGGCCGACCTGCCGCTCCTGGTCGTGGAGCGGCCGTTCTTCACCTATCTCGCGACGTATCGGAGCGACTTCGCGATCATCGCCGTGCGCGGCACCGCGAAAGCCTCCGAGTGGCTGACGAACTTGAACGCCCAGGCGATCGGCGACGCCGAGCCGGACTATCACCCCGGCTTCCTGCGCGAGGCCTGGGACGGCATGATCGAGTTGCGGGCCAAGCTCGGTTCGGCGCTTGACCGGCCGCACCTCTATTTCACCGGCCATTCGCTGGGCGGCGCCATCGCCGCCTTGCTCGCGCCGCGAATGAACGGTCACACGGCCTATGTGTTTGGATCGCCGCGCTTCGGTAACGCCCGCGCCGTGGCCGCCGCCGAGCCCTACGCCTATGTGCGTCCTGACGATCTCGTTCCCCACCTGCCCCCGACCGGCCTGGGTTACGCCGACGCCGCATCCAGGCTCGAGTTGGTGGGTGATGGCGAGCCGGTGCAGGCGGCTGGCTGGCCAACCCTCAAATCCTGGCTGACGCCCGGCCGCCGCTTTGCCGTTCAGCACGGCGTGGAGGGCTACTGCCGCCACCTGGCCCGCACGGCCGGCGTGGCCTCGCCGGAGCTGACCTTCCTGGAATTGCGCCGGGCATATGCCCGGCCGTTCCAGAACCCCGCGCCGCCGGTTCCCTGACCGACGGCGCGAAGCGCTGGGCCTTAGGCGGGCATGCGGTGCATGGCGCACAGCTTGTTGCCGTCCGGGTCGCGCAGATAGGCCAGGTACAGCTTGCCCATGCCGCCGGCGCGCACGCCGGGCGGCTCTTCGCAGGTCGTCCCGCCATTGGCCACGCCGGCCGCGTGCCAGGCGTCGGCCTGTTCGGGCGAGTCGCAGGCGAAGCCGATGGTGCCGCCATTGGCGTGGCAGGCCGGCTGGCCGTCGATCGGCGCCGACACGGCGAACACGCCGCTCTTGGTCATGTAGAACATGCGGTGCCCGTCGACGAACGACGGCGGCACGTTCAGCGTGGCCAGCAGCGCGTCATAGAAACCCTTGGACTTCTGCAGGTCGTTGGTCCCGACCATCACGTGTGAAAACATCTGGCTGTATCCTCCCTTTTTCTTGATCGACGGGCCCGCCCAGCGGCCTCCGTCGCAGACGCCATAGCACTCCAGGCTTAGGCCCGCGACTGCCCCTAGTTGCGATTAGTTCTTAACTGGTTCAGGGTGAGTTTCCACAACCGGAGCGGCCCGATGCCCGAGACCATTTCCTCGATCGCCCAGCTCGAATCCTGCATCGGCGTCGCCGGCTTGCCGGTGAAGATGAAGATCATCGATCACCTGGACGCCACCGCTGCGCGCTGGATCGCGGCCTCGCCCGTCGCCTTCGTGGGCTTGGCCGCCGAGGATGGCCCCCTGGTCTGCGTGGCCGGCGGCCCGGCCGGCTTCGCCGGCGTGCAGGACCCCGCCACGCTCGCGATCCCGCTCACCGCCATCGACGCGCCCGGCCAGCTATCGCCCGGCCAAGGCGCCGGCGTGCTGTTCCTGATCCCCGGCGTCGGCGAAACCCTGCGTGCCAACGGCCGCGTCAAGGCGCTGACGCAGACCACTGTCCTGATCGCTATCGAGGAATGCTTCGTCCACTGCGCCAAGGCGCTGATCCGGTCCGATTTCTGGATCCCCGCCGCCGGCCCCGCGCCGACCGACCCGGCCGCCTTCGTGAACGCGGCCCGGTTCCTGGCCCTGGCCACGATGGACCGCGACGGCCGCATCGACATCAGCCCCAAGGGCGACCCCGCCGGCCTGTTGATCCGCATGGACGGCGAGCGCGCCACCCTGGCCGAGCGCCCCGGCAACCGCCTGGCCTTCGGCTACCGCAACATGATCGAACAGCCGAAGGTCGCCGCCCTCGCCGTGATCCCCGGCGCTTTGTCGGTGGTGACCCTGACCGGCCAGGCCCACCTGACCACTGACGAGGCCGTCCGCGCCGCCTTCGTGGTCGATGAGAAGACGCCGATCCTGGCCACGGTGATCGAGGGCGCCGGGCCGGCGCTGAACACCAGCCCGGCCCTGGAGCAGGCCGGCCTCTGGCGCGGCGCCCCGCCGACCCCGGCCGTCGATCCCGCCGCCACCCTTGTCGCCCACCTAAAGCTCAACAAGTCGCGCGGCGCGACCGCCACCTTGCTCCGCCTGGCCACCAATCGCGGCCTCGTCGCTAAGGGCCTGGAGAGCAACTACAAGACCGACCTCTACTGAGAAGAGTTTCTTTCCCTCTCGGGCGATGAGGGGCGCGACTTGTGAACCAAAGCGTTGGTTGCTTGGATTATTGATCTATTTGGGTATTTTTAGGCGCGATTTCGATATTTTCGCGTGTGAGGTGATGTTCGCGTGGGAAACATACTTGGCGCCGGGGCCAGTTGATTTAGCGGCGCCTCTTTTCCGCCATTGTTAACCAAGCATCAGTGTGAAAGAACGCCGATCGATTAAGTTAATTTCAGGTCGGGAAGTTTCCATGAACATCAAATTTGCCGCGCTTGCGGCGATCTCGCTCGGTGTCGCCGCCGTCTCGGCGCCGGCTTCGGCCGCCATCAACGCGCCGGTTCCGTCCGCGAACTACATCAGCTTCGGCTCAAATGACTGGGCCTGGGCCAGTCCGTGCCCGCCGTCGGGCGGTGCGCAAGGTACGACGTGCGGCAACGGCCCGCTGCTCGACCTCAGCTATCAGGGGACGCAAGGTTGGCGTCTGCCGACCGCCGCTGAGCTGGCCGCCGGCCCGTCGGTCGCCGACTTCGGCACGTCGAGCGCATTCGCCTGCGCGGCCGCTTGGTTCAACTCGTCCTACACGCACTGCGACTATGGCGACGCCAGCGGCGGCGCTGTCTTCGGCTCGAAGGGCGGCGGCAACTGGTACGACGAGACCTGGGTGCTCCGTTCATCCAATTGGAGCGCTGTGCCTGAGCCGGCGACCTGGGCGATGATGATCGCTGGTTTCGGCCTAGTCGGCGGCGCTGTGCGTCGTCGTCGCGCCTCGACGGCCTTCGCCGTCTAGTTTCGACTTTGAACTAAAGAAGCCCGGTGGCGTTCGCGTCGCCGGGCTTTTTGATGCCTGCTCGGTGAGCGTTGGACAGCGCCGAGAGATGGAGGGGCTTCTCTCCATGGCGCCCCTTGATGGTCTCCGAGGGGTGGCTTGCACACCTCGGCGCGTTAACATGCACGCGATGGCGCTGACGAGTTCGATCACCAGTTACGATCAGAGTTGGCCCCGGCGTTACGTTGAGGCGGTCGCTAGGCTCGCGCCTATATTTGAAGCCCAGCTTCTGGGAATGCATCACGTCGGCAGTACGGCTGTTCCGGGACTCGCCGCCAAGCCTGAAATCGACATTCTCGCCATTGTGACCAGCACTGATACTCCTCTGTCGTGGACGGAAAAGTTGGAGAAACTCGGCTATCGTCGCGGTGGTGATCTCACTGTCGGACATCGTTTCTTCAAGCGCGACGTTTATGAAGTCCGGACCCACAAGGTGCACATCTGTACCGTTGGTCATCCGAGTATTGAGCGGATGCTGCGCTTCCGGGACCACCTCCGCAGTCACCCTGAAGACCGTGCGCGATACGATTGCCTGAAGCGTCAACTCGAACGGGCGAATACAGCCGGAATTTCCGAGTACCTCGCCGGAAAACGCCCCTTCATTGAAGAAGTCTTGGGTCGGATTGGGGGCGCCTAAGCGACTCCAAAAGTGCCCACTAGGACTCCAAACCGCGCTAAGGCGCGCCGCCTGGTGGCAGATCAACGGGAGCTAGTTCGCCGAGGGCCCCAAACTCGGCCTGGCCAACTATCTTCTGCGGAATGAGATAGAACGGGGATTGAGCGCCTTGTTGAGACGCGCCGGAATTCTCCGCTCTTTGGCTCAAAAACGCACGCCTCCCGCCGACAAAATGTTCTTTGTTTGTTCTAAACGCATCGCGGCCCGTGCTATTCTTGCTCAATGCCCGCGCATGCCTATGGGCACACTCACCCCAACGTCCGCCACGATCTCCTGACCCGCATCGCTGCCGGGGAACTGCTTATGGAGGTCTGCACTGAGGCGAGCATGCCGTCCTATGCCAGCGTCTATGCCTGGGCGCGGGCTGAGCCGGTCTTCGCCGCGGAGTTGGCGGATGCTCGGCGGCGCGGCGAGTTCATACGGTGTGGGGCGTTCGACGACGCCAAGGCGCGGGCTTTGCTGGCGCGGTTGCGGGCCGGCGAGCCGATCACCAAGATTCTGCGCGACCCCGCCATGCCCAGCCGCCGCCTCTACGCCTACTGGCGCGCCACTCAGGCGCCCTTCGCCGAAGAGGTCCACCGTCTGAACCAGGTCTGCGCGGCCAAGCGCGTAGAGCGCGGGCGGGCGCGTCGGCGTCATTTCGACCAAGCCCTGGCCGACGCAATCGTGGTGCGAGCTTCGCGCGGTGAGTTGCTCCAGACCATGCTGAGTTCCGCCGCCGGCCTGCCCTGCCGGGGCGTGGTGGCCCGTTGGCGGCGGATGCAGCCGGAATTCGATCAGGCGCTGCGTATCGCCGTGCGGGTCGGACGTCGTCTTCGTCGCCATCATAGGGCGGGCCGCTGCACGCCGGAGTTCACCCAGTTTATCGCCGATGAAATTCGCCAGGGCGCGTCTTTGGCCAGCCTCGGGCGGCGCCCCGACATGCCCTGCACGACCACCCTCTATGCTTGGGTTCGCAGGCGCCCGGCCTTCGCCGCCGAAATCGCTCAGGCCTGCGAGGATCGTGAGGACTGGTTCACCGACCAAGTAATGATGCTGGCCGACGGGCCGGGCGAAATGAAGGGCCGGTACCGCCAGATCGCGGCGCTGAAATACCGGCTCGGTCGGCTGCAAAATCGCCCCGGAGCCCGCCGCGCACGCAATTCCTCTCCCTCGGGAGAGGTTAGGTGAGGGGGCGCCGCGCGGCGGCGCTCTGCTGACGATCGATCATCAACGGCGTCGAAGTTGAAAGACCCCTCACCCGACCTCTCCCCAGCGGGGAGAGGAGATCTGCGCGAAACGTTCCTCTCCCTTGGGAGAGGCTAGGTGAGGGGGCGCCGCGCAGCGGCGCTCTGCTGATGGGCCCCGACCTCTAGCTGTTCCACGGCCCGCGCTTCGGCGCGGCCGAGGTGGTCGGCACCGCTGTGGCCGAGCGGCGTCCGCCGCTGACGATGGGCTGGGCCGGCGGCGGGGCGCCGCGGCCGGTCAGCTTCATCAGCGCCGCGACCCGGTTGGCGGTCGCCGGGTGGGTCGAGAACAGGTTGTCGGCGCCATGGCCGTTCAGCGGATTGATGATGAACATCTGGCCGGTGGCCGGATTGCGCTCGGCGGTCACATTGACGATGCCGTGGGCGTAGGCCTCGATCTTCTGCAGGGCGCTGGCCAGGGCCTGGGGATCGCCGCTGATCTCGGCGCCGCCCTTATCGGCTTCGTATTCACGCCCCCGGCTGATCGCCATCTGCACCAGCGCCGCCGCCATCGGCGCCAGGATCATCAGCGCGATGGTGCCGATGATCCCGCCGGGACGCTCGCGGTCGTTGCCGCCGAAGAACAGCGCGAAATTGGCCAGCGACGAGATCGCCCCGGCCAGGGTCGCGGTGATGGTCATGGTCAAGGTGTCGTGGTTCTTCACGTGCGCCAACTCGTGGGCCATCACCCCGCGGATCTCGCGCCGGTCCAGCATCCGCAACAGGCCCATGGTGGCGGCGACCGCCGCGTTCTCCGGATTGCGGCCGGTGGCGAAGGCGTTCGGCTGCTCGGTCTCCATCACATAAACCTTGGGACGGGGCATGCCGGCCCTGTCGGACATCTCGAAGACGTCGCTGACATAGTTGCGCAGGAACGGGTCGGTGGTGCCCGGGTCGACCTCGCGCGCGCCGTACATGCGCAGCACGATCTTGTCTGAGTTCCAGTAGCTGAAGAAGTTCATCGCCACGCCGATGGCGAGCGCGATGGCCATGCCGGTCGGCCCGCCGATCAGGTAGCCGATGCCGACGAACAGCGCCGTCAGCCCGGCCAGCAACATGAAGGTGCGAAGATGGTTTTGCATGGCGCTGGATATGGGGGTGGGGAGGCCCCTTGCGCAAGCGGTGGAGGTCCACCTCCCAGCGCCCAATCCTTCTCCCTCGGGAGAGGCCAGAAGAGGGGGCGTCGCGCAGCGGCGCTCTGCTGACGACGGATCATCGAAAACGCCGGGGCCGAAAGACCCCTCACCCGACCTCTCCCCAGCGGGGAGAGGAGAAGCGCTACCCTGCGATCCGCAGCGTCGCGGCGGCGGCCATGATCCGGTCGGTGGGCGCCTCGGCGCCGGCGGCTTCGTTGCGCATCAGCGTCTCCACCTCTTCCGGCGGCATCGGCCGGGCGAACAGATAGCCCTGCATCAGGTCGCAGCCGGCGGCGCGCAGGAAGATGGCCTGGGCCTCGTCCTCCACCCCCTCGGCGACGATGCGGGCGTTCAGCGACTTGGCGGCGTTCAGCATGGCGCGGACCAGCTTGGAGACGCGCGGGTCGCGGCCCACCCCGCCGATCAGCGATTGGTCCAGCTTCACCGTATGGATAGGCAATTGCAGCAGGGCGCGCAGGTTCGAATAGCCGGTGCCGAAGTCGTCCAGGGCGATGCGGACGCCGTGCGCGGCCAGCCGCTCGATGTGGCGGCGGGCCATCGACAGGTCGTTCACCAGGAAGGTTTCGGTGATCTCGACCGCCAGGGCGGTGGCCGGCAGATCGGTGTCGGCCAGCCTGCGGACCAGGTTGCGCGAGAACGACGGATCCAGCAGCTCGCGCTGCGAGACGTTGAGCGAGACGGTGTCGATCAGCCCCTCGGCGACCCAGGGGGCGGCGCGTTGGCAGGCCGATTGGAAGATCGCCCCGTCCAACTCGGCGATGAGGCCCAGCTCCTCGGCCAGCGGCACGAAGACGCCCGGCGGGATCATGCCGCGCTCGGCGTGGTTCCAGCGGGCCAGCACCTCGACCGCGCTGATGCGGCCGTCGGCGGCGTTCACCAGCGGTTGGAACCAGGGGACGATGTGGCCGGCCGGGATCGCGCGGCGCAGTTCGGCTTCCAGGCTGTGGCGGGTGGCGCTGGCCTGGCGCAGTTCGTCGTCGAACGCCGACCAACGGCTGCCGCCGGCCGCCTTGGCCCGGTAGAGCGCCATGTCGGCGAAGCGTTGCAGGTCGCCGGCGTCGGTGGCGTCGGCCGGGAACATTGCGACCCCGATCGAGGCGCCCGGCGCGATGGCGCGGTCGTAGATGGTGTGGGTCTGGGTCAGCAGCTTGGTGATGGCGTCGGCCCGCTTGCGCAGATTTTCGCCGCTGGTGACCAGGGCGAACTCATCGCCGCCCAGGCGGCAGACCACGTCGCCGGGCAGGGCGGTGCTGCGCAGGCGCAGGCCGATCTCGATCAGCAGCTGGTCGCCGGCGTGGTGGCCCAGGCTGTCGTTCAGATTCTTGAAGCGGTCCAGGTCGATGACCAGCAGCGCCACCGAAGCGCCGGTGGCCTCGGCCGCCTCCAACCGTTCGATCAGGGCGGCGGCGAAGGCGCCGCGGTTCAGCAGGCCGGTCAGGCCGTCGGTGCTGGCCAGGTGCAGGGTGAGGGCCCGCTCGTCTTCCAGTTCGTCCACCCGGGCGGTGAGCGTCTGGGAAATGCGGCGCAGTTCCTGCCGCGCCTTGGCCAGTTCCCGCTCCGCCGTCCGCGTGGCCTGGCGCTCGCGCTCAAGCTGCTGGGCCAGGACGGCGGCGGCGATCAGTTCCCCTGGAGCGTCCATGGAGTGCTACAGGCCGACGACCGAGAGTTGCGCGAAATAGAGCCCGCCTGGAACAAAACCCATCATCGCCGCCCCCTCTCCGAACCCGTTCACTGATCGCGGGTATGCCGGAAAGGGTGGAATCGTCCGTTAACGGGCGGCGATAAAGTGTGGCCTAGGCGACTTTTGGCGCCGGATCGGCTGGGTCGGCTGGCGCCAGGGATGGGTCCTCGATCTGTCCCTCCCACTTGGCGACCACCGCGGCGGCCACCGAGTTGCCCAGCACGTTGGTGGCCGAGCGGCCCATGTCGAGCAGGTGGTCGACGCCGAGGATCAGCAGCAGGCCGGCCTCCGGCAGGTCGAAGTAGGTGAGCGTCGCGGCGATGACCACCAGCGAGGCGCGCGGCACGCCGGCCATGCCCTTGGAGGTGACCATCAACAGCAGCAGCATGGTGATCTGCTGGCCGATCGACATCTCGATCCCGTAGGCCTGAGCGATGAACAGCACCGCGAAGGTGCAGTACATCATCGAGCCGTCGAGGTTGAACGAGTAGCCCAGCGGCAGGACGAAGCTGGAGATCCGGCGCGACAGCCCGAACTTCTGCAGCTCTTCCAGGGTGCGCGGGTAGGCCGCTTCCGACGACGCCGTGGCGAAGGCCAGCAGCGCCGGCTGGCGGATGGCGCGCAGCAGGTCGATGGCGCGCTTGCCGACGATCAGGATCACCGCCGCCGACAGCAGCGCCCACAGCACGCCCAGCGACGCATAGAAGCCCAGCACGAATTTCGCATAATCCGCCAGGACGCTCAGCCCCTGCGTCGCCACCGTCGCCGCCAGCGCGGCGAAGATCGCCAAGGGCGCTGTTTTCATTACATAACCGGTCACCTTGAGCATGATGGCGGCGACTTGGTCGACCAGGGCCGTAACGGCCGGGGCCTTATCGTCGAGGGCCGAAACGGCCGTGCCGACGAAGATCGAGAAGACCACGATCTGCAGGATTTCATTATTGGCCATCGCCTCGACGATGGACTTCGGCACCAGGTGCGTGACGAACTCTTTGAGCGTCAGCTTGGTGGCGTCCACGGCGCCAACGATGGTCGACGGGTCCTGAACCAGACCCATGCCCACGCCGGGCTGGATCAGGTGAACCATGAACAGGCCGATCAGCAGCGACACGATCGACGCGCCGATGAACCAGGCCATGGTCTTGATGCCGACCCGGCCGATGGACGCGGCGTCTTCCATGTGCGCGATGCCGGCGACCAGCGTCGAGAACACCAGCGGGGCGATGATCATCTTGATCAGCCGCAGGAACACGTCGGTGATGATGGTTAGGTTGTCGGCGACGCCCTTGGCCTGATCAGCGGCGAGGAAGTGGTTCACCCCCCATCCGACTAGCACCCCGAGCACCATGGCTCCCACAATAAAGGCGGTGAAAATCTTGTTCATGGTGGGACCCCCGAGCGCTTAGAGGCGACCTTGTGGCCGAGAATAGGGGCTTTCGTCCATAGCGTAGCGAAAGTGAGGCAGGGACATCTCGCAACCTTCACAAGAGCAGGCTAAACTGACCCATGTTCAATGAAAACAAGGCAGCCGCCATCGTCGAGCGGCTCAACACAGAATACCAAGACACGGTCGCAGCCCTGCGTGGCGCGTTGAAGACCTTCCTGGCGGGCGGACCGCCGCCGACGCCGGCGATGCGGGCCGAGGGTATATTCGCCTATCCTGAATTGCGGCTCACCTGGCCCCACGGCCATAGCTATCCCAGGCTCAGCCGCGCCTACGCGCGATTGTCGCAACCCGGGGTCTATACGGTCACCGTCACTCGGCCCGATCACTTCCGCGACTATCTGATCGAGCAGATCAGCCTGTTGATGGCCGATTTCGACGTGACCATCGAGGTCGGTCGCTCGCGGCAGGAGGTGCCGTTCCCGTACGTGTTGGATGGCACGGTCGACCTGGCCATGGCGGACATCAGCTCCGCCGAGATCGCCCGGCATTTCCCGACCACCGAGCTCGCACATATTGGTGATGAGATCGCCGACGGCTTTTGGAACGCCGGCCTCGAGCCCGCCAGGCCGCTGGCGCTGTTCGACGGCTTGCGGACGGACTTCTCCCTGGCGCGCCTCACCCACTACACAGGCGCTCCGGCCGAACACGTTCAGCAATTCATCCTCTTCACCAACTACCACCGCTACGTGGACGAGTTCGTGCGCTGGGGCTGTGAGCAGCTGAAGGCGGGCGGCCCCTACACGGCGCTGTCGGCTTCGGGTCGGGTCATGGTCACCGCCGAGACCGAAAACCCGGAACAGGCCATCGCCGATGGTCCCTGGCGGCGCCACCAGATGCCAGCCTATCACCTGATGGCTGAGGGCCGGCGCGGCATCACCCTGGTGAACATCGGGGTTGGGCCGTCGAACGCCAAGACGATTACCGACCACCTCGCCGTCCTTCGCCCTCAGGCATGGCTGATGATCGGCCACTGCGGCGGTCTGCGCGGCTCGCAAACCATCGGCGACTACGTGCTGGCCCACGCCTATCTGCGCGACGACCATGTGCTGGATGATGTGCTGCCGCCGGAAATCCCAATCCCGCCGATTGCGGAAATCCAGGTCGCCATGGGCCGCGCCGCCGAGGCGATCACCGGCGAGACCGGCGAGATGCTGAAGCGCCGTCTGCGCACCGGCACTGTGGTCACCACCGACGACCGCAATTGGGAGCTTCGGTTCTCGTCCAGTTCGCTGCGGTTCAATCAGTCGAGGGCCGTGGCCATCGACATGGAGAGCGCCACCATCGCCGCTCAGGGCTACCGGTTCCGGGTGCCCTACGGGACGCTGCTCTGCGTGTCCGACAAGCCACTGCACGGCGAGATCAAGCTGCCCGGCCAGGCCAACGCCTTCTATGAGCGGGCTATCGGCCAGCACCTGCAGATCGGCATCGCGACCATGGACCTGTTGCGTGAGGAGGGGCACCGGCTCCACTCGCGCAAGCTCCGCAGCTTCGACGAGCCGCCGTTCCGGTGATGGGAGAAATGAAAGCCGCGCTATCTCTTTCGTTCGCCTGCGTCGAGTTCGACGTTCAATAGGGAGCGACGAAATGGCGGTGTCTCCCCATCTCGTAATTCTCGCGCGAAATCGCTAAATCGGCGGCCATGAGCGCACGACACATCGAATTCGAAGGCATCGACAACTTCCGCGATTTTGGCGGATATGGAACGGCCTGTGGGCGGGGGGTCAAGGCGGGGCGGTTGTTCCGCTCGGCGAACCACGCCTACGCCACCGAGGCCGACCTTCAGACCCTGCGCGACCTGGACGTCCAGGTGATCGTCGATCTGCGCCGCCGCCGCGAACGCGAGCGCGAACCTTCGAAGCGGTGGGACGGTTTCAAAGGCCAGGTCATCGAGAACGATATCGACGGCCCGGAAGCCGACTGGGCTGACGCCCTGAAAGCGGCCGGCGACATCAACGCCGACTGGTTCTTCCGCGACAGCCTGGAGTTCTATCGCAACGCGCCGCATGCCGAGCGGATCGTCGACCTGTTCAGCCGCTATTTCCATGCGCTGGGCGAGACCGATGGCGCGGTGGTCGTTCACTGCGCGGCGGGCAAGGACCGCACGGGCATGATTTGCGCCATCACTCACCACATCGCCGGGGTCCATCGCGACGACACCATGGCCGACTATCTGGCGACGAACGACGAGACCAAGCTGGAAAAGAAGACCGCGTTCCTGGGGCCATGGATCCGCGACCTGACCGGCGTCACCCTCAGTGATGCAGCGCTGCGCCAGGCGGTCAGCGTGAACGAAGCGTTCCTGGCCGAGGCGTTCGCAGCCATCGACGAGAGCCACGGCTCGGTCGATCGCTACCTTGAAGAGGTGCTGGGCGTCGATTCCAAGCTGCGCGGCGCCATCGAGGCGCGCATCCTCGGCTGACACGAGGCTCGTCATATCCTAATCGTCCCCCGCAAGTATGTGAGGGGACGACCAATGCAGAGCTTCCAACCACCGCGGCGCATCCTGATGGGGCCTGGCCCCTCCGACGTCAGCCCCCGCGTGCTTTCGGCGTTGGCGCGCCCGACCATCGGCCACCTGGACCCCGAGTTCCAGAACCTGATGGAAGAGATCAAGGGCGCGCTCAGCCGGCTGTTCAACGCCCCTGACCACGCCTGCGTGCCGCTGCCGGCGCCGGGAACGGCGGGCATGGAAGCGGCGATCATGAACCTGCTCGAGCCCGGCGACCGGGCGGTGATCGCGATCAACGGCGCTTTTGGCGGCCGCATGGCCGACATGGCCGACCGCGCCGGCGCCGAGGTCGTGACCTTGGAGTTCGAATGGGGCAAGCCGGTCGATCCGGCGGTCGTCGAGGAGGCCTTGAAGGCCGCGCCTGCCAAGGTGTTCGCCTTCGTCCATGCCGAGACCTCGACGGGCGCGCGTAGCGACGCCGCGACGCTTTGCGGCCTGGCCCGCAAGTACGGCGCGCTGTCCATCGTCGACTGCGTCACCTCGCTGGGCGGCATCACCGTGGACGTGGCGGCGTGGGACGCCGACGCGGTCTATTCCGGAACTCAGAAGTGCCTTTCGGCCCCTCCTGGCCTGTCGCCCATCGCCCTGTCGAAGCGCGCGCAGGCGGCGATCAGCGGCCGCAAGACCAAGGTCCGCAACTGGCTTTGCGATTTCAATCTGCTGATGAGCTACTGGGGCGGCGACGGCGGCCGGACCTATCACCACACCGCGCCGATCAATGCGCTCTACGGCTTGCACGAGAGCTTGGTGGCCTTGTTCGAAGAAGGCCAGCAGGCCGTCCTGGTCCGCCATGCCCGCACCCACGAGGCGCTGGCCGCCGGGATCGAAGCCATGGGCTTGTCGTTCCTGGTCGCCGAGAAGGACCGTCTGCCGCAACTGAACGCCGTGATCGTGCCGGACGGCGTCGACGAGGCGGCGGTTCGCAGCTTCGTGCTGGCCAAGTGGGACCTGGAGATCGGCGCCGGCCTGGGCCCCCTGAAGGGCAAGGTTTGGCGCATTGGCCTGATGGGCGCCTCGGCGACCCCGTGGCACGTGCGTCTGTGCCTGAACGCCCTGGCCGAAGCTCTCGAAGCCCAAGGCTTCAAGGCCGACGGCAAGGCTGGACTGGCCGCGGCTGAAAAGGCGCTGTCCTAACGGTATCTGGCGCCGCCCTTGGGCGGCGCCAGACCCTTTCCTAGATGCTGGCCTGCATCCGGTAGAGCCGCTCATAGGCGCCGCCGGCCGCGATCAGCTCCTCGTGGTTTCCCTGCTCAGCTACGCCCTGTTCGGTCAGGACCAAGATGCGGTCGGCGTTCCTGACCGTCGACAGCCGGTGGGCGATCACCAGGGTCGTGCGGTTCCGGGCGAGGTTCCCGAGCGCCAGTTGCACCGCCTTCTCACTCTCGTTGTCGAGTGCGCTGGTCGCCTCGTCGAAGATCAGGATCGGGGCGTCCTTCAGAAACGCGCGGGCGATGGTGAGCCGCTGCTTCTGTCCTCCCGAGAGCTTCACCCCACGTTGGCCGATGTCGGTGTCGTAGCCGTTCGGCAGCGCCATGATGAAGTCATGCGTATTGGCCGCCTGGGCGGCCTCGACGATCTCGTCGTCGCTGGCGTTAGGCCGCCCATAGCGCAGGTTCTGGGCGACGCTGCCCGCGAACAGGTAGATGTCCTGCTGCACGACCGCGATGTTGCGCCGAAGCGAGCTCAGCGTCAGGTCGCGCACATCGGTCCCATCGACCAGGATCGCCCCCGCGGTCGGCTCGTAGAACCGCGGGATCAGGGAGCAAAGCGTGGTCTTGCCGACCCCTGACGTTCCCACCAGAGCCACGAATTCCCCGGGCCGGACATTGAGCGAGACGTTGCGCAGCACGTGCGGGCCGTCCTCTTCGTAGCGGAAGCTGACCTCCCGGAACGTGATGGCTCCGCGCGGCCGGGCCAGGGCGATGGCGCCTGGCCGGTCGGCGATCTCCGGCGCGGTCTCCAGGATCTCCATCATTCGCGTGAACCCCGTATAGCCCTGCTGCCAGAGCCGCACGAAGTTCGCCAACCGTTGCACCGGGTCGATCAGCACCGCCACGCACAGCAGGAAGGTCAGCATGTCGGCCACGCTCAGCTGAGCCTGCGCCACCCGGATTGCGCCGGCGACGATGACCACCACGGTGATCAACTGGGCGAAGGTCGTGGTTCCTACCGAGAAGTAGGCCTCGCTGCGGTAACCCGCCCGCCGGGTGTCGAGGAACTTCAGGTTCTCCGCCTCGAAGCGGCGGTTTTCGACCTCCTCGTTGGCGAAGGATTTCACCACCCGGATGCCGGCCAGAGAGTCCTCCACCCGTTCGTTGATGGCGCCGATCTGCCGTTTGGACTGCTTCAGGGCCTGGTTCATCCGGCCGTTGAAATGCAGGGCGTGCATCACCGCGAACGGCACGACGGCCAGGATCATCAGGGTTAGCGGTATGTCCAGATAGGCCAGGATCACCGTTGCGCCCGCGAACTTGAGCACCGCGATGGCGAGGTCCTCAGGGCCGTGGTGGTAAAGCTCGCCCAAGGCGAACAGGTCGTTGGTGATCCGGCTCATCAGCTGCCCGACCCGGTGTTGGTCGTAGAACCGGAAGGGCAGGGTCTGGCAGTGCTCGAACAGCTCCTGGCGCAGGGCGCTTTCCATCTTCGCGCCCATCACATGGCCCTGATAGTCGACGAACAGCGTCGCCAGCACCTGCACCGCCAGCAGGCCCAGCATGATCGCGCCAATGACGTAGATCTGGTGCAGCGCGGCGGGCGCGTCGTCGACCGCGCCGAGTTGCCGGGTCACGTAGTTGGCGCACAGCGGCAGGAACAGCGCCGTCGCCGAGACGAGCACTGCACAGGCCAGGTCCGCCAGGAGCAGCGGAATGTGGGGCCGATAGTAGGATAGAAATTTCACCGCCCTGGCGCGGGCCTGGGCGTCGAGGCGGGCCGTCCGTGATGGCCGCCGGCTTAGGGGGTTATGCCGCGCGTCTGCTTGCGCCAGCGCCCCCGGAGTTGGTGATTGCATGAACCTTCATGTCCTGTTGCGAGGATTTTCCTTTCTGGCTGGACACGAACGTTCTCATTTCACTCTCCCTGCGTCGGCAGATGTCGACGGGCGCGACTATGCCTCCGGGCGCCGGGTTCGACAACGCCGTTATGTCGGTGGCCGCGCGCCTTTTCGATTTCCAATCTCCCGGCGAGGCGTACCGTGCCCTCAAGTCCGCCGGCATGAGCGGTCATCCGGGAGACCGCCTTGAGTACAGTCGAAGCCAGCGGATCGGGCGCCAGCCTGCCGATTGACGCCGAGTTGCTGGGGAACGGAAAGCTGGGTCGGGGCGGGGTTTCCTGGTCGCTCTTCGAGGGCGCGCGAAACCCTTATGTGATCCTGATCACGATCTACATCTTCATCCCCTACGTCGCCGCGACGATGGTCGGCGATCCGGTGCGGGGGCAGGAGATCGTCTCGCGGTGGAGCCAGTATTCGGGCTGGTTCATCATGGCCACCGCCCCGTTCCTGGGCGCCTCGATCGACCGACTTGGGCGGCGCAAGACCTGGCTCGCACTGGCCACGATCCTGATGGTCCCGATGATGGCGTCGCTCTGGTGGGCCAAGGCCGACGGTACGGGGATCTCGGTCCTAACCGTTATGATCCTGACCACCCTGATCGGGGTGCTCTTCACCTATACAGAGGTGCTGCATAACTCGCTGCTGGTGCGGGCGGCGGGGATATCGGCCGCGCACAAGGCCTCGGGCCTGGCCCTCGCGCTCGGCAACGGCTTGGCCGTGCTGGCCCTGGCCTTCACGGCCTGGGCCTTCGCGCTGCCGGGCAGCGGGTTACCGTTCGTGCCGGACGCGCCGTTGTTCGGCCTGGACCCGGCGTTGCATGAACCCTCGCGGATCGTCGCGCCGATGGCCGCGCTGATCTTCGCCATTGGCGCCATCCCGCTCTTCCTGTTCACGCCGGACGCCAAGCCGACCGGCATTCCGATCTTCCGGGCCCTGGCCGACGGCGCCCGCGACCTGAAGCGGATGATCCTGGGGATGAAGAACCACCGGGACGCGGCGATCTTCCTGATCAGCCGGATGTTCTATGTCGACGGCATGACCGCCATCCTGCTCTACGCCGGCATCTACGCCACCGGGGTGATGAAGTGGGGCGCGCTGGAGATGCTGATGTACGGCATCATCCTCAGCGTTCTGGCGGTGCTGGGCGGGTTTGTCGGTCGCTGGCTGGACGCAGGGCTTGGCCCACGCCGCGCGGTGCAGATCGAGATCTTCATGTCGCTGCTCGGCATCATCGCCACCATCGGCATGGCGCCCGACCAGATCCTCTACTTCTGGGCCTACGATTCCAGCTTGCATGCGCCGATGTGGGACGGGCCGTTCTTCCGCACCCTGCCGGAGTGGATTTTCCTGCTGATCGGGTTCTCGAACGCGGTCTTCATCACCGCTCACTACGCCTCCAGTCGGACATTGCTGGTGCGCCTGACGCCGCCGGAGCAGACCGGAGCCTTCTTCGGCGTCTATGCGCTGTCGGGCACGGCGACGATCTGGCTGGGTTCGATGCTGGTGAACCTGGGCACCAATATCTTCCAGAGCCAGCAGGGCGGGTTTGGGATGATCATCATCCTGCTGGCCATCGGCTTCATCGGCCTGCTGTTCGTGCGCGGAGGCGACCGCCAAGTCTGACTTTCCCTCGCCGCCGCCGGAAGCTAAGGCCAGCGCCATGCTATGGGCCACGCAGCTTCGGGCGGAATGGCGGGAGCCGGCGGAGGTGCTCGCGGCCTTCGCTGATGAACCCTGGGCGCTCTGCCTGTTGTCGGGCGGCGAGGGCGAGCGGGGGCGGTGGTCCTATCTGGCGCGCGACCCCGATGCGACGCTGGTCGTGGCGGCCGGCGATGCGCGCGATCCGTTTGTCGCGCTCTCCGATCTCTTGGGCGCGCCGAGCGCGCCGATGGAGGATGGACCTCCGTTCCAGGGCGGAGTTGTCGGACTGGCCAGCTATGAGCTCGCTGATCGCGTCGAGGCGCTTGGGCTCGCGAGGCAGGCGGCGTGGCCCGATCTGATCGCGGCGCGCTATACGGCGGTGTTGGCTTTCGACCGCCAAGAGCATGCGGTGTGCGCCATCGGCCGCGGCGCGACGCAAGGCGAGGCCGACGCCCGCGCCCATGCGGCGCTGGGCTGGCTGGCGAGCGGGCCGCGTGCATCCCAAAAGGGCGCCTTAACGACAGGGCTCTCCAATGAAGACGGCGGGGCCTACGAGGCCGCCGTCGCCGAGGTCGTCAGCCGTATCCATGCCGGCGAGATATTCCAGGCCAATATAGCACGGTCCTGGGCCGGGCGGCTGGTGGGCGCCGCGAGGCCTTTTGACCTCTTCGCGCGATTGGTCGACCAGAGCGCCGCGCCCTTCGCGGCCTATCTGCGTCTGCCGGGGCTCGCGCTGGTGTCGAACTCCCCTGAGCGCTTCGTGCAGGTCCGCGAGGGGGTTGTAGAGACGCGGCCGATCAAGGGGACCCGGCCGCGCGGTCCCACGCCGGCGGAAGATGCGGCCCTGGCCGATCATCTGCTGGCCAGCGAGAAGGACCGGGCGGAGAACCTGATGATCGTCGACCTGATGCGTAACGACCTGGCGCGGGTCTGCGCGCCGGGCAGCGTGCGGGTCCCCGACCTCTTCGCCGTGGAGAGCTTCGCCAACGTCCATCACCTGGTCTCGACGGTGGTCGGGCGACTGGCGGCGACCAAGGGAGCGGTCGATCTCTTGTCCTCGGCCTTTCCGCCGGGCTCGATCACCGGCGCGCCCAAGGTCCAGGCGATGAAGGTCATCGCGGCGTTGGAGACACCCAGGGGGCCCTATTGCGGCTCGCTGTTCTGGGCCGGGTTCGACGGAGCGTTCGATTCCAGCGTGCTGATCCGCACCGCCGCCTTCGTCGAGGATGCGGGTGGATGGTCGCTTGAGGCGCGCGCCGGAGCCGGCATCGTCGCCGACAGCGATCCTCGCGCTGAGCGTCTGGAGACTGAAGCCAAGATCGCGGCGCTGGCCCGCGCTTTGGAGGAGCCTGGCTGATGACGATACCGCATGACGACCGGGGCCTGCTGCTGGGCGATGGCTTGTTCGAGACCGTGCTGGCTGTGGGCGGCCGCCTGGTCGGCCTCTCGGCGCACCTTGATCGCATGGCGGCGGGATGTGCCGCGCTGGGGTTGCCTCCGCTCGACCGCACGTTGGCCGAGCGTCTGACAGGCGACGCCTTGACCGGGGTCGCCGCGCCCCGTGCCGCCGTGCGGCTCACCCTGACGGCGGGCTCCGGCGGGCGAGGGTTGGACCGGCCCGATGCGCCCGATCCGCGTCTGTTTGCGACGGCTTCGGCTTCGCAGCCACCATCGGGGCCGGCGCGGTTGATCACCAGCAGCGTGCGCCGGAACGAGGGGTCCCCCGCGGCCCGGCTGAAGACGCTGGCCTATCTCGACAGCGTGCTCGCTCGGAACGAGGTGCGCCAGAAGGGCGGCGACGAGGCCCTGATGCTGAACTCAAGAGGCGAAGCGGCCTGCGCGGCGGCCGCCAACGTCTTCTGGGTCACCGGCGGACGGCTCTTCACCCCGGCGCTGGAGTGCGGCGTGCTGGCGGGGACTATGCGCGCGCGCGTCCTGGCTGCGGCGCGCCGGTTGGGCGTGGAGATCGCGGAAGTCCATGCGCCCGCTGAAGCGCTGGCCGGCGCCGAGGCGGTCTTCCTCACCAACAGCCTGATCGGCGTGCGGGCGGTGTCGGGCTTGGATGGGGTGGCGTTCGGCGCCTCGGCCCTGGTCGAGCGGCTGGCGGCCGAGGTGGCTATCTAGTCCAACAGAACGACGGCGACGCCGCCGCGCGGCCTCATGTCCATCTGCTTCTTGAAGACGAAGGCCTCCGGGAATATCCGGCCGAACGGTGTCTTGTAGGTGTAGATCGTCTCGGCCCGGATGACCGCGATGTTGGCGGTCTTCTCGACGGTGCTCAAATCGACGCCGCTCGGGAACGTGCCGCGCTGTTGTTGCCACTTGATCTGCGGCACGCCGGCGGACGTGGTCTCGATGCTGACGATGCGGATGCCGAGATCCGCAACCGGGAAAGGCTTGAGAGCAGCAGCACTGATATTGAAAATGTCGTCGATCTGCGACTTCTTCAACTGCGTCGCTTGCGCCGTCAGGTCGCCCACGGCCGTGGCGACCACGCTCACCCGGCGGCTGGCCAACAGCGCCTGGGTGGTCTCGGCCATGCCGTAGTAGAGAACGAGGATGAGGGGCAGCACCAAGGCGAACTCGATGGCCACGGCGCCGCCGGCGTTGCGGACAAAGCGTTTCAGCATCCGGCGCCTCCAGGACGCAGCGCGGCGTTGTAAGGTTCGTTCCGGAAGATCCTGGCGGAGCTGATCAGGCGGCCTTCATGTCCAGCGCTCTTGAACATCGGCTTGAGGAGCGGGGTGATAATCGGCCACTCGTAATAGGTGCGCACGAGGACGATATCCTCGGGGTTTCCGGTCGACCAGCAGGCCCTTCGTTGATCGAAGGTCTCAGGGTCGGCAGGCTCGGACCCTCCAGCGCCGGAGAAGGTGTCGAACGTCTCTGAGTCAACGATCAGCTTGTCGTTGCAGCGGCCTTTCAGCCAGGTCATGTTGCGGCAAACCAACTTGCTGAACTCGACCTTGCTGACTTCCTTCTCTTCAGCGGTCTGGCTTGGATGATCGGCTTGGAAGCGGCCCGTGCGGATGTTGCGGGCGGCGAAATCGGTCGCGCTATCGAGGGTGGCGCTGACCAGGAGGATCAGCGCCAGCTCCAAAACGCCGAACATCAGCATCAGCATTGGTATGCCGATGATCGCGAATTCGACTGCCATCGCGCCACGCTGGGCGCGAGCGAATCGTCGAACTAGAGCTGTGCTTCTTGCGACAAGGCGCGACATGACGTCCCCGAGCTTCAAGCCCGCAGGAACACTAGCGAAGTCTGGCTAACCGGAGGTTTAAGGCTTAGCTCTTTTTTACGGTGCCTTGGGGGGCTCGCCCGTGCGTTCGCACCCGCCGGCGCAGGCGTAGTCGTCCACTCGCGCTCCGCGAATGACCGAGACTCGGCCGGCCGGAGCGGAGACCACGATCTGGCGTTCCAAGACCGTGCGCCCCAACTGATCGACGACGACCAGATTGGTCGAGCCGTAGCCCTTGCCCAGGATCACCGCCTTACCCGAGTCGAGGATGCTCACATCGGCGATGGTCGGATTGCCGATCAGCACGTCGCGGGTGCCGCGCGGCAGGCTGACGGCTGCGCTGTGGTCGATCGGCACGACCAAGGTCGGGGCGGCGTGGGCCATCGGCGCGCTCGACAGGACCGCCAGGGGCGCCGTCAGGGCCAGGAGTAGGCGTCGCATTGAGTTGATCCCAGAGAACGGTGTCGAATGAAGCTGGGCTGGAATGGTCAATAAATACTGAATTCTTGAGCTCTCGTGCGCGCGCGAGAATCATTAAGTCGGATGATGATTTATTATCAGTTTGAGTTGCATGGTTAATCAATATTTACAGTAAATAAAAGTAAACCATAGAAACTGCACTTCGAATACATGCGTATTTACTTGGAATTAAGCTAGGCCTTGCAAGAGTGCACCTGCATTTCGGGGCGGGCAGACCACTAAGGTTTGAAGCCGCACAGTCTGCTCGCAAACAAAGGAGATCGAGCAATGTCCAAGTTCGTCACGCGTTTCCTGAAGAATGAATCCGGCGCCACGGCTATCGAATATGGCCTGATCGCCGCCCTTATCGCTGTGGTGCTGGTCGCAGCCATGAGCGCTCTGCAAGGCAACATCACTGGCCTGTTCAACGGCGTCGGCTCCGCGGTTGTTGACGCGACCCCGGGCTAAGACGGCGAGGCTGCGCCGCGAATTGCGGCGATGATCTAAGAGGCCGCGGCGGTGTAGATCGCCGCGGCCTCAATTCGTTGGGCTCACAAGACAGGCATCCCAGTGATGAAGCAATTCGCCGCAAGCTTTCTTAAAGATGAGTCAGGCGCCACAGCCATTGAATATGGCTTGCTTTGCTGCCTGATCGCCGTGGCGTTGGCAGGCGCGATGAGCGCGCTCGCGCCAAAGATCGCGGGACTCTACGAGAGTGCTGCGGAGGCCATCCCGCAAGATTGAGTATTGGCGGGCCTGGAGAATTTGAACGGCCGCGACGCGAGAGCGCCGCGGCCGTTTTCTTTTCAACGCTCCGTTCATTCGATTACGGGATCATGCGCGTCCTGCTTATTCTTCGGGGCTCTCTGCAGATGACGTCGTTCATCCAAGCCGTTCTCTTGCTGGGCTTTCCGGCGCTGGTGATTTTCGGCGCCGTGCGTGACCTGACCAGCTACATCATCCCCAACTGGATTTCCGGCCTATTGATCCTGGGCTTTGCGCCGGCCGCCTTGGCAATGGGCCTTTCCCTGCCGGCGATGGGGCTTCATCTGGCCGTTGGCGTCGGTGCGCTGGTCATCGGTATGGCGATGTTCGCCCTGAATTGGATCGGCGGCGGCGACGCCAAGCTCTTCGCGGCCAGCGCCTTGTGGCTCGGTTGGCCCGCATCGCTGGAATTTGTCGTCGTCACGTGCGTGGCGGGCGGCGTGCTGACCTTGGCGTTGCTTGGCCTGCGCTCTCCAATGCTCCGGCCCTACGTGTTGAGCGGCCCGGGCTGGGTCAATCGCTTGGCCGAGCCCAAAGGAGATCTTCCGTATGGCGTGGCGATCGCCGTCGGCGCGCTGGTGGCTTTCCCAGGATCAGCACTCATGCAGGGGTGGTCTGGGTTCTAGCTTGGCCTTTAGCCGGCGTTAACTATGCGCCCCGCAAACAGTCCAGGCAGGCAAAAGGCCGGGCATTCGATTCGTGCGCGCTGGCCGACCGTCGGCGCGACCGCCAGAAAACCCGCATGCGGGAGGCTCGAGTAGACGCACCATGAGCGGCATCCGCATCGCCATTCTCGCCGTCGCGGCGATCGCCGCCATCGGGTTGGCCTTTATCGTTCGAGGCATGGTGACGCCGAAACGTGCGGCTCCTGTGGAGGTCGCCGCCGCGGCGAAGCCGGTCGCCCAGGTGCTCGTGGCCAAACATGACCTGGCGATCGGCGCCCGGCTCACCCCTGCTGACATGACCTGGCAGGCTTGGCCCGCTGATGGCCTGAACGCCAGCTTTGTGACGGACGGGGCGGCGCCGGCCTTGCCGGCCGTGATGCCGGACAAGGCGGTTCAGAAGGCCGCGCGCGCCGCCACCGACGCCGTCAGCGCCAACGGACCCATGCAGGCCTTCGAAGGCTCCATCGTGCGGGAGGCCATGGTCACCGGCGAACCAATTGTAGCGCGCAAGGTGGTCAGGGCCGGCCAAAGCGGCTTCATGGCTGTCGTCGTGCAACCCGGCATGCGGGCGATGTCGATCCCGATCAACGCCGAGACGGCCGCGGGCGGCTTCATCCTGCCCGGCGACCGGGTCGACATCCTGCAGAGCCGCCAAGCCGCCGAGACCAAGGTCTACATCACTGAAACCTTGATGCGGAACGTTCGTGTCCTGGCTATCGACCAGAAGATCGACCCGGAAAAGGACGCCAAGTCCATCGTCGGTGCGATCGCCACCCTGGAAATCCCGGCGCAGGACGTCGAGGTGCTGGCGAGAGGTCGCGCCCAGGGCGAAATGCAGCTCGCCCTGCGCTCCTATGCGGACATCGGCGGACCGCCGGGCCGGGGCGGGCAGGCCCGCGACAGCATGCAAGGCGTGCGCGTGTTCCGCGCCGGACAAGTGAGCGAGGTCGCCAAGCCGTGAATCCGCGTCCTCTCCTGATCGCGCTCGCCGCCCTCGGGGCGATGTTTGGCGCGCCTCTTGCCGCCTTCGCCCAGACCGAGGCGGCGGGCTTGGCGGCGCAGTCTTCGGTCGTGCGGGTCAATCTCGCGGGCGGGACCGCCGCGACGCAGTCCCTGACCCTGCCCAATGGCAAGTCGGCCATTGTCGAGCTGCCCGTGGACGTCCGCGATGTACTGGTGACCAATCCGGGCGTGGCTGACGCCATGCTGCGCTCGCCGCGCCGGATCTTCATTCTGGGCCTGAAGAACGGTTCGACCGACGCGGTGTTCTTCGACGCCGCCGGCCGCCGGATCCTCACCCTCGACATCCGGGTCGATCAGGATCCCGGTGCGGTCGCCCAGACGATCAACCGTGTCGTGCCCGGCTCGCGTGTGCGGGTGGATGCGATGAACGAGAGTCTGATCCTGTCGGGGCAGGTCGAGAGCCTGGCTGCGGCCGACAAGGCTGTGCAGATCGCTCGTGCCGCTGTCGCCAAACCGGAGATGGTGCTCAACATGCTGAGCATCGCCGGCAAGGACCAGGTGATGTTGAAAGTGCGCATCGTGGAGATGCAGCGCGATGTCATCAAGCAACTCGGCTTCAATCTGAATGCGATCGTCGGGAACTTGGGCAGCACCCAGTTCTTGCTCGGAACCTCGGCCAGCTTCGGCGTCAACGGCGCGTTGATGGGCGGCGGCACGGCGACATTGCGCAATCTTGGCGGGCGCGACCAAGGGCAGGCCACGCTCCAGGCCTTTGAGCGGGTCGGCTTGGTTCGAACCCTGGCCGAGCCGAACCTGACGGCGGTGTCGGGTGAATCGGCCAAGTTCCTCGCCGGCGGTGAATTCCCGATCCCGGTGTCTCAGGACAGGGACGGCGGTGTTGGGATCGAGTTCAAGCCGTTCGGGGTTGGCCTTGGATTTACGCCCGTCGTCTTGTCGTCCGGCCGGATCGACCTGAAAATCTCGACCGAGGTTTCCGAACTGACCAGTCAGGGCGCGTTCGCGCTGACGGCGCCCGGCACCACGGCCAGCCTGACCATTCCCGCCCTGATCGTGCGCCGCGCCGAGACCGCTGTGGAACTGCCATCGGGCGGTTCAATGATGATCGCCGGCCTGTTGCAGGAAAAGACCAAGCAAAACCTCGACAGTCTGCCTGGCATGACCACCTTGCCGGTCCTGGGCTCGCTGTTCCGATCGCGGGACTATCTCTCGGGCGAGAGCGAACTGGTGATCATCGTCACGCCCTACATTGTCGGGCCGACCTCGCCCGAGCGGCTCCAGACCCCGGTCGATGGCCTGCAGGTCGCCGATGACGCCTCGACCTTGCTGCTGGGCTCACTGTCCCGGGCTTACAACGCAACGTTCGCCACTCCGTCGGGACGCAGTTATCAGGGGCCTTACGGCTACGTGATCGAATGAGCACACCTCGTTTCATCGCCTTGGCGCTGGCCGCCACCTTGTCGGCATGCGCCTCTACGCCGCCGCTGCAAGCGGAGCGGGCCGCGTTGGCGCGTACGCCGACCGAGCTCTGGAAAGCAGAGATCGCCGCCCAGCCCGAGGAGATTCGGTTGGCCGTTCGGGCTCAGGGCCTGTCGCCGAACCAGGCCGGCGCCCTGACCACGTTCGCCGACACTTGGCGCAGCGCTGATGGCGGTGAGATCATCGTCCAGGCCCCCGTCGGCGGTCCCGATCCCAGCGCCGTGTCGCGCTCGGGTGAGAGCGCACGGACCTTCTTGGTGGAGCAGGGCGTTCCCGCCAGCGCGATCCGCCTGCTGGGTTACGACGCCAAGGGTGACGCCGGTGCTCCCCTGGTCGTGGGCTTCCTACGGTATGCGCTCACCATCCCGGACTGCGGTCGAACCTGGACAAATATTTCTCATTCGATGGCCAACCAGGTTCAGCCGAATTTCGGATGCGCGGTGACGGCGAACATGGCCGCCCAGGTGGCCAATCCCGCCGATTGGGCCCGGCCTCGCCCCATCGACCCGGCTGACGCGCAGCGGCGCGCCGTCGTGCTTGAAAAGTACCGCAAGGGCGAACTGACCTCGTCGGAGAAGGACGAGAAGGCGTCGGGCACGGTTTCTCTGGTGGTGAAGTGATGCGGGACGCAACGCGATGAAGCCGCAGCAGGGCCAGGATCCATTCGACCTCGACTTCGAGGCTGACGACGACTTTTCCGTGCCGCAAAGTGATGCCTGGCGCGAAGCTCCGCCGTCGGCTGCCGCGGCCGAGGATCCTTTCGTCGATTTGCCTCCATTGCCGGATGAGCGGGGAGCTTGGCCGGCGTCTCCCGAGCCTGCCGCCGAAGCAGAGGCGGTCGCCTTGCCTCCCTTGCCTGTCCAAGAAACCCATCCGGTGCACGACATGCTGGCTGGGGCGGAGGCCGCGTTCGGCGAAAATCCCGTGCCGCGGATCACCATCCATATCTTTTGCGCCGCCTCGGAGACCGCCGAGCTCGCCGAGCGCGCGGCCCTTGATCGCCGCATGGAACGCGCGACGGTCGTAACCCGCATGGGCGGCTTGGCCGCGGCGGTGGAACTCTACCAATCTCAGCCGACGCCATCGCTGGTCATGGTCGAGAGCGCTGATCCGGCGCCGCAACTGCTGGCGTTGCTCGACCGGCTGGCGGAGGTCTGTGACCCGGGCACCAAGGTTCTGGTGATTGGATCGGCCAACGACATCGCCCTCTACCGCGAACTGATGCGTCGTGGGGTGTCGGAGTACTTGGTTCCCCCGCTCAACCCGCTGCTGCTGGTTCGAGCAGTGACCAGCCTCTATTCCGACCCCTCGGCGCCGTTCATTGGCCGGCAGATCGCGTTTTGCGGGGCCAAGGGGGGATCGGGTTCCTCCACCATCGCCCACAACATCGCCTATTCGATCACCGAGCGGTTGCAGACCGGCGCCGTGCTGGTCGATCTCGACCTGCCGTTCGGCACGGCGGGCCTCGACTTCAACCAGGATCCTTTGCAGGGCGTGGTCGATGCGCTGTCCCAGCCCGATCGTCTGGACCCGGTGCTGATGGATCGCATGATGGCGCGCTGCACAGAGCGGCTGTCTTTGTTTGCGGCCCCCGCCAGCCTGGACGGCGACTACGACATCTCCACCGAGGCCTTCGAGGAGGTCACCCAGAAGATCCGCGCCGCCGCGCCCTTCGTCGTCCTGGACCTGCCGCATGTGTGGACGGCCTGGAAGCGCAAGATACTGCTGTCGTCCGACGATCTGGTGATTGTCGCGACGCCGGACCTGGCCTCGCTGCGCAACGCCAAGAACGTGATTGATCTGGTCCGCCGCGCACGGCCCAACGACGCTCCGCCACGCCTGGTGCTAAACCAGGTCGGCGTCCCCGGGCGCCCTGAAATTCCGGTCAAGGACTTCGGCGAGGCGCTAGGCCTGACCCCGGCCCTCTGCCTGCCGTTCGATCCGAAGTTGTTCGGCCAGGCGGCCAACAATGGCCAGATGCTCAGCGAGGTCAGCCCCAAGTCGCGCTCGGCTGAAGGTATTGACCACCTCGCCCAGCAGATCGCGCGCCGCGAAGCGCCGGCGCAGCAGAAGTCTTCGTTGCTCTCCGGCCTCTTCAAGAAGAAGTAGCATGTTCGGCAAGCGTCCCTCGGCGAACGAGACCTCGGCCCCGCGCCAGGCTCCGCCCCCTCCGGGGGACGACGCGGACGTCGCCGTGCGCGCGCCCGAGCCGGCGGCGCCGGCCGCTCCCATCCAGCTCCAGCCGAAGGCGGAGCGTGGCAAGCCGGTGGCCGGCCCCAAGCCGACGCCCGCCTTCGAGCAGCTTCGCGCCGCCCAGGGACCCGCCCCGGCGACGCAGGTCGTGCGTGAGCAGAGCGACTACTACCACTCGACCAAGACGGTCATCTTCAACGCCCTGATCAACACGATCGATCTGGCTCAGCTGGCCCAGCTGGACGCCAAGCAGGCGGCTGAGGAAATCCGGGACATCGTCGCCGAACTGGTGGCGATCAAGAACGTATCGATGTCGGTGATCGAGCAGGACATGCTCGTCCAGGACATCATCAACGACGTCCTCGGCTATGGGCCGCTTGAGCCGTTGCTGGCCCGGGACGATATCGCCGACATCATGGTCAACGGCGCGGGCCGGGTGTTCATCGAAGTCGGCGGCAAGGTTCAGCTGACCAATGTCCGCTTCCGCGACAACGCCCAGCTGATGAACATCTGCCAGCGGATCGTCAGCCAGGTCGGTCGCCGGGTCGATGAAAGCTCGCCGATCTGCGACGCCCGTCTGCCCGATGGCTCTCGCGTCAACGTCATCGCTCCGCCGCTGGCGCTGGACGGGCCGACCCTGACGATCCGGAAATTCCGGAAAGACAAGCTGACCATGAAAAACCTGGTGGAGTACGCCTCCATCAGTCCGGAAGGCGCCCGCGTCCTGGGTGTGATCGGCGCTTGCCGATGCAATCTGGTGATTTCCGGCGGGACCGGTTCGGGCAAGACCACCTTGCTCAATACCCTCACCGCCTTCATCGACCCCGCCGAGCGGGTCATCACCTGCGAGGACGCCGCCGAGCTGCAACTGCAGCAGCCGCATGTGGTGCGCCTTGAGACCCGGCCGCCGAACCTGGAAGGCCAGGGCCAGATCACCATGCGCGACCTGGTCAAGAACTGCCTGCGGATGCGTCCGGAGCGGATCATCGTCGGCGAAGTCCGCGGCCCCGAAGCCTTCGACCTGTTGCAGGCGATGAACACCGGCCACGACGGCTCGATGGGCACCTTGCACGCCAACAGCCCGCGCGAAGCGATCAGCCGGATGGAGTCGATGATCACCATGGGCGGCTATGGCCTGCCCTCGCGCACGATCCGCGAAATGATCGTCGGCTCGGTCGACGTGATCATTCAGGCCGCTCGCCTACGCGACGGCTCACGGCGCATCACTCACATCACCGAGGTGGTGGGGTTGGAAGGCGACGTGATCATCACGCAGGACCTCTTCGTCTACGAGATCACTGGGGACGACGCCGACGGCAATGTCTTGGGGCGGCATCGCTCAACGGGCATTGCTCGCCCGCGCTTTTGGGACCGCGCCCGCTATTACGGCCTGGAGCGCGAGCTCGCCGAAGCGCTCGATTCGGCGGAATAGCCATGCTTCTCACCCTCTTGATCGCCGTTCTGGGGTTTGTCGCCATCGCCGGTGTCGGCTTCGCCCTGGCCGGCGGATCCGGCTCGGCTGACGCCAAGACCTTGAAGCGCGCGCAGGCCATCGTTGGCGGGGGCGACGCCCGAGAGGCGCGCCGTCGCCCGGCCGCCGCCCAGGATCAGCGACGCAAGCAGATCCTGAAGACCCTGCGCGAACAGGAGCGACAGCAGAAGAAGGCGACGTTTAGTCTGGCGGCCAGACTGCAGCAGGCTGGTCTGGGGATCAGCGTTCAGACCTTCTGGGTGATCAGCGTGATCGTCGGCGTGCTGGTGTTCGGCGTCGCGATGATCCTGCGGGGCTCGCCGTTGATCGCGCTCGGCCTTGCTTTTGCTGGCGCGCTTGGCCTCCCGCGCTGGGTCGTGGGTTTCATCGCCAACGCGCGGATCAAGAAGTTCACGTCCTATTTTCCTGACGCCATGGACATCATTGTTCGCGGCATCCGCTCGGGGCTGCCGGTCCATGACAGCCTGCGCGTGATCGCCCAGGAGTCCCCCGAACCCTTGGCCGGACAGTTCAACCGGCTGGTCGAAAGTCTCAGCATGGGGGTGTCGGTCGACCAGGCGCTTGAGAAGATGCATGAGAACATGCCGACCCCCGAGGTCCGCTTCTTCGCCATCGTGCTGGCGATTCAGCAGAAGACCGGCGGCAATCTCGCCGAGGCCCTAGCCAACCTCTCCACGGTCATTCGCGCTCGAAAGCTCATGCGTGAGAAGGTCAAGGCGCTGTCGGGTGAAGCAGTCGCCTCGGCGGTCATTATCGGTTCGCTTCCGCCTGCTGTCGCTGGCCTGATCAGCTTCACCGCGCCCGACTATATGAGGCCGCTGTTCACCGATCCGCGCGGCCACATGATGCTGATGGTGGGGGCGTTTTGGATGGCCCTCGGCATTTTCAGCATGCGCAAGATGATCAACTTCAAAATGTAGCCCGGGCCCGAACATGATCTCCATGCTCACCAACCCGGACAACATCCTCGCGGCCTTCGTCGCGGTGGTCTGTTTCGCGACGATCGTCACCATCGCGACGCCGATGTTCAACCGCTCCAACCTGGAGACCCGCCTCAAGTCGGTATCCACGCGGCGGGAAGAGCTGCGGCGGAAGTCGCGGGAAGCCCTGGCCAGCAAGGGTGGTCAGAACAGCCTGCGGCACGTCGACGAAGGAATGTACAAGAAGGTCGTCGACCGGCTGCAGCTCTCGCGGTTGTTGGAGGATCCGAAGGTCGTGGAGAAGTTGGCCCAGGCCGGCTTCCGCGGACCGCGCCCGGTTTCGACCTTCTATTTCTTCCGCTTCGTACTGCCGTTCGTGTTCGGTGCGATGGTCGCGGTCTACCTGTTCCTGATCAACGACTTCGGCCTGCCCGCCATGCAGCGTATAGCCCTCTCGGTGGGGGGGCTCACCCTGGGCTACTACGCGCCAAATATCTTCATCACCAACGCCGCCCAGAAGCGGCGTGAATCGGTGATGGGCGCGTTTCCCGATGCTCTGGATTTGCTGCTGATCTGCGTTGAGAGCGGCATGTCGATCGAGGCCGCGATCCAAAAGGTCAGCCAGGAAATCGGCGGCTCATCCATAGAGCTGGCGGAAGAGCTGACCCTGCTGACCGCCGAGATTTCCTATCTGCCGGAACGTCGCCAAGCCTATGAGGGATTGGCGCGGCGGACCAACCACCCGGGGATCAAATCGGTGACGACCGCGATGATCCAGGCCGAACGCTATGGCACACCGCTCGGTTCGGCCCTGCGGGTCATGGCCAAGGAGAACCGCGACATGCGGTTGGCCACCGCCGAGAAGAAAGCATCTCAGCTTCCGGCCAAGCTGACCGTCCCGATGATCCTGTTCTTCCTGCCCGTCCTGTTCATCGTGATCTTGGGCCCCGCCGTGATGACGGTCATGGACATGATGGCCTCGGGTGGCGCCCCCAGCTAGGGCGCCGCCCGCTAGTGCAGCGGGCCGCCGGCGATGGTGATCCGGTGCATCAGGCGGCGCTGGCCCTGATAGTCGTTCATCGCGCAGTGCCAGGTGGCGCGGTTGTCCCAGATGGCTATGGAGCCGGGCTGCCACTGGAAGCGATGCACAAACTGCGGCTTGATCGCGTGCTGATAGAGATAGCCGAGTAGGGCGGCGCTCTCTTCGCGGCTCCAGCCTTCGAACCCCAGGGTGAAGGCCGGGTTCACATAGAGCGCCTTGCGGCCGCTGCCGGGGTGGGTGATTACCGCCGGGTGCACGGCCCACGGGTTCTCGGCGTGGCCGGCGAGGTGGGCCTGGTCGGTCTTTCCGTAGACCCCTTCCATTCCGTAGATGTGCTCGGAGGCGTGGCGCGCCTTCAGGCCTGACAGGGTTTCCTTCAGCCCGTCCGACAGCGCCTCGTAGGCGGCGTACATGTCGGCGAATTGGGTGTCGCCGCCGCTCGGCGGGGTTTCGATGGCCAGCAGGATCGAGCCCATGGCCGGCGCCTGGTCGTAGCTGTGGTCGGTGTGCCAGCCGCCGCCGATGTTGGTCTTCTGCTCTTCGGTCTTCTCGACCTTGGCGATTTGCGGGTAGCGCTCGGTCTTGGGGAAGTAGCGGTTCACGACGATCGGGCCGATGCGCTCGGCGAAGGCGATCTGCTCTTCGGGCGTCAGGTGCTGGTCGCGGAGGAAGGCGACGCCGCGATTGTAGACCGTGTCGCGGATCAGCTTGATCTCGGCGTCGGTCGCCTTCGGCACGGCGATGTTGGCGATCTCGGCGCCGCAGCCTTCGGTCTCGCGGACGATGGCGTTCATGGTCGCCTCCCTGATGGTGTTTGTTTCATACACTGTATGCCGGAGTTGGTTTGTTATTGTCACTTAAGTTACAATGTCGCGATGAGCGAGGATCGTGATCAGGCGTTAAAGCTGCTTGGGGTCGCCCGTTGGCTGGAGGCCTATCCGCCGGGACTGGCGGAGGCGCTGGTGGCGGAGGGGGCGCTGAGCCGCCTGCGGGCGGGGCAGTGGGCGCAGGCCGAAGGCGACGAGGAGACCGGCCTGATGGTCGTGATCGAGGGTGCGGTGGATTTGTTCTGCCAGGCGCCGGGCGACCGGGAGGTGCGGATCAGCCATGCGGGCGCCGGCGCGGCGCTGGGGCAGGCGATGCGGTTTGGCGGCGGGCCGAGGTTGGTGACGGCCGTCTGCGCCGAGCCCAGCTTGCTGTTGCGGGTGTCCGACGCTGGACTTGAGCGGATCGCGCGCGGCCGGCCCGACATCTGGCGGGCCGTCGCGACCCTGGTCTATTTTCAGCTGCGCAACGCCCTGCAGATGGCCGCCGAGGTCGCAGCCCTGCCGCCCCGCCAGCGGCTGGCCTCACGCCTCTTGATGCTGGCGCGGGGACGCGACGCGCCGGCGGTGCTCAATATCAACCAGCAGGGATTGGCCGAAATGATCGGCCTCACGCGTAAGACCGTGAACGGTCATCTCGCCGCGCTCCAGCGAGAGGGCGCGGTGCGGCTCGACTACGGTCGGATCTGGATCGAGGACGTTCGGCGGCTTCAAACGGTCGCCGACAGCTAGGGCTGGGCGCCGCGTACGCCTTCCCAGGAGCGGCCCGCGCCGGCCGGAGCGCTGGTCGCGCCGCGCAGCCAGGCCATGTTGTTGTCGACGGTCTCGGGCGGCAGGTCCTGGCGGGCGATGCGTTCGGCCTCGGCGAGGCGGCCCTGCAGGCCCAGCACGAGGGCGAGGTTCTGGCGCACCGTGATCGGAGCGTCGGGCTTGGCGGCGGCTCGCCGCAGCATGGTCTCGGCCTGGCCGGGATCGCCGTGGGCCGCGTAGTAGAGCGCCAGGTTGCTGATCGCCGACGGGTTTTCCGGCGCCAGGCTCACCGCCAGACGATGAGCCGCGAGGGCTTCTTCAGGTCGTTGAGCCTGTTCATAGGCCACGCCCAGCAAGGAGGGGATGCGCCAGTCGCGCGGCGACATGGCTTGGGCCTCGCGCGCCGGCTCGATGGCGTAGAAGCCCTGGCCGCGCCCGATGTGCGCCCGGGCGATCTCGAGCTTGGCCTCGACGTTGCGAGGTTCGGCCATAGCGACCTTCTGGGCCGCGACGATGGCGTCGGCGTAGTTGCCCATCTGGCGCAGGGCCTGGGAGAGTTGCAGTCCGGCCTCGGCGTCGGCCGGATCGGCGTTCGCTTCGCGGGTCCAGAAGGCGGCGCGGGCCAGAGGGTCGAGCGACTTGACCTGCGCCCGCTCTTGGGGCGTCGCCTTTCGCAGCGTGCTGGCCGTGTCTGTCGTGGCGGCGGCCTTGTCGGGCTTGGCCGCCAGCGCGGGCCCCGCCGTCAGGCAAAGGGCGAGGGCGGTTGCGGCGAGGGCCGACATGCGACACATGAAAGTCACGGGCTCCGGATGATGGCCTGGCCACCATCCCTCGCCCGCTTAAAGGAAGCGTTAAGCATAATGCCGCCGACTGGGCGGACTGGAGAGCGCCATGACCGAAGTCGTCATCGATCACACCGAGGACGCCGTCCCGGTCCACGCGCTCTACGAAAAGGATGTCCCGGGCTTCCTTGATGGCCGGCAGGCTTTCGTGAAGGCCTTTGCTGAGCTTTCCGATTTCAAGGGCAAGGCCGGGCAGGTCTTGGTCACGCCGAACACCGAAGGCGGTGTCGACCGTGTGCTGTTCGGCCTCGGCGATCGGGCAGACGCCCAGACCTTCCGCGCCCTGGCGGCCAAGCTGCCGGCGGGCGAGTACCGTATCGCTTCGGCGCCCGCCGAGATCTCCCCCGAGCAGATCGCCCTGGCCTTCGCGCTCGGGAGCTACCGGTTCGATCGCTACAAGAAAAAGAAGGACGACCGTCCGCGCCTGGTGGCGGCCGAGCAGGTCGATGTCGCCGAGGTGCGCAGCATCGCCCACGCCTGCGCCCTGGCCCGCGACATGGTCAACACCCCGCCCAACGACATGGGGCCGCTGCAGATCGAGACCATCGCCCGCGAGATCGCCGAACAATATGGCGCCTCGATCACGGTGGTGACCGGCGAGGGGCTGCTGGAAGCCAACTATCCGGCCGTCCACGCCGTGGGCCGCGCGGCCGTTCCGCGCCGCGCGCCGCGGATGATCGAGGTGTCCTGGGGGCAGGCGGGTAAGCCGCTGATCGCCCTGGTCGGCAAGGGCGTGGTGTTCGACACCGGCGGCCTGGACATCAAGCCGTCGGCCGGCATGCGCAATATGAAGAAGGACATGGGCGGGGCCGCCCACGTCCTGGCTTTGGCCCGCATGATCATGGCCGCCAACCTGCCGGTGCGGCTGGCAGTGCTTATCCCGGCGGTGGAAAACGCGATCTCCGGCGACGCCATGCGCCCGGGGGACGTACTGGACAGCCGTAAGGGCCTGACCATCGAGGTGGGCAACACCGACGCCGAGGGCCGGTTGATCCTCGCCGACGCGTTGACGCGGGCCGAGGAGCTGGAGCCGGCCCTGACTCTGGACCTGGCGACCCTGACGGGCGCGGCCCGTGCGGCGCTGGGCCCGCAATTGCCGCCGTTCTACACCGACGACGAGGAACTGGCTGGTCAGATCGAGGCGGCGATGCACGCCGTCTCCGACCCCATGTGGCGGATGCCGTTGTGGAAGGGCTATGTCGACGCGTTGGATTCCGACGTCGCCGACATCAAGAACGACCCGGACGGCTGGGCGCAGGCGGGCTCGGTCACGGCGGCGCTGTTCCTGCAGAAGTTCGCGCCGAAGGGCCCCTGGGCGCACTTCGACATCTTCGCCTGGAATCCACGCGGGCGGCCCGGTTGGCCGTCGGGCGGTGAAGTGCAGGCCGTGCGGGCCCTCTACCAGATGATTCGGGATCGTTTCGCGTGAGTCGCGACGCACGCGTGACGTTGGCGCGGGCCGATCTGGCCGCTCGCGCCTTGCAAGGGCTGGTTCCAGCGGCCGCCTATGCCGATCCTGCGCCGCACGGCGTCATCGTGCCCGCCGCGGCTTTGCGCCGTTTCCCGGACTGGGCCGCCGAGCAGCTGGATCAGGTGCTGTTCGGCGAGATTTTCGAGGTGCTGGACGAGCAGGACGGCTTTGCCTGGGGGCAATCGCGCCGGGACGGCTATGTCGGGTTCGTCGAGCGTGCGGCTCTTGCGCCGGCCCCCGCCCTGCCGACCCACCGAATCGCGGCGATCCGCACCTACGCCTTCGCCGAACCCAGCATCAAGACCAGGGCCTTCGGACCCTACTCGATCAACGCGCTGCTCCGTATCGAGGCGCGGGACGGACGTTTCGCCAAGGCGGCGGGGGCCGGGTGGTTTGTCGAGGATCACCTGTCGCCGATCGGCAGATTCGAAGCCGATCCTGTCGCGGTGGCCGAGCGGTTTCTGGGCGCGCCCTATTTGTGGGGCGGGCGAGAGAGCGTGGGTTTGGACTGTTCAGGCCTGACGCAGCAGGCGTTGCTGGCCTGCGGGATCGCCTATCCGCGCGACACCGATCAGCAGCAACAGCTTGGCCAGCCGCTGTCGGCCGGTGAGTTGCAGCGTGGCGATCTGGTGTTCTGGAAGGGGCATGTGGCGATGATGCTGGACGCTGAGCGGATCATCCACGCCAACGCGCACCATATGGCCACAGCAATCGAGCCCCTGTCGCAGACAAGGGCTCGTTACGTCACGGCGGGGGTGGGCGAACCCACCGCCTATCGCCGTCCTTAGATGATTAGTGCGCGGCGGCCGGAGCTGCAGCGGCAGGAGCCGCAGCAGCCGGTGCGCCAGCGGCGGGAGCCGCCGGAGCCGCAGCGCCGTCAGCGGCAGGAGCCGCCGCACCATCAGCCGGAGCCGCAGGAGCAGCCGCCGCGGCCGGGTTCGGAGCCGGGAAGGGCAGGTTGGAGCCCTGGGTGTTCAGATAGGCCAGCAGATTGATCCGATCCTCAGGCTTCTTCAGCCCGACGAAGGTCATCTTGGTGCCCGACAGGTGCTTCTGCGGAGCCTTCAGGAATTCCGAAGTCTCTTCGAAGGTCCACACGCCGTGGGTGCCGTGTTCGATCATGGCCGGCGAATAGGCGAAGCCAGCATGCTGGCCCGACTTCTTGCCGAGGATGCCATGCAGGTTCGGGCCCGTACCGTTAGGCCCGCCCGCTTCGATCGTGTGGCAGGACTTGCACTTTGCGAAGACGGCTTCGCCAGCCTTCACATCGGCCACCGGCAGCACCGTGCCCCAATCGATCGGAGCTTCGGCGGTCGCACCGCCGCCGCCGGTATCCTCGGCGACTTCGATGGCGTAGCCAGGCTTCTCGACCGGATGCGGCGCGAAAATGCCCGAGGAAATTTCACGAAGGCCGACGATGGCCAGACCGGTCGCCAGCACCGCGCCAACGACTTTGTTGAACGTAAGGTCGCTCATAGTCCTTAAATCGGCCCTCTCAACGGCCAGCCAACGGCTGGCGGAAGCGCGGGTAACCCCGCCCCTTATTGCGCCCGGCTCTCTTACACGCTACCGCCGCCCGCGCAACCAGCCAGTTGGTCGCCTCAGGACGTCATGAAACCGATCATCCTCATCCCGGCCCGAATGGCGGCCACCAGGCTGCCCGGCAAGCCGCTCGCGGACATCAATGGCATACCAATGATCGTCCGTGTGCTGCGCCAGGCGCAAGCGGCCGATATCGGGCCGGTGGCCGTGGCGGCGGGAGACATGGAGATTGTCGAAGCGGTTCGCGCCGCCGGCGGCCTGGCGGTGCTGACCGACCCTGACCTGCCCTCGGGCTCGGACCGCATGGTCGCGGCCCTGAACGAAATCGACCCGGCGGGCGAGCATGACGTCGTCATCAACCTGCAGGGCGACATTCCCTTCCTGGCGCCGAGCGTCGTCGAAGCGACGGCCCAGTTGTTGGCCGATCAGCCGTCCTGCGACATCTCCACGGTCATGGTCGCCGAGGCGGACCTCGCCGAGCGCACTAACCCTGATATTCCAAAGGTTGTCGCGTCCATGGCGCCTGACGGGCGCAGCGCCCGGGCGCTCTATTTCACCCGCTCTGTGCTCTATGGCGATGCACCGGTCTGGCTGCACCATGGCGTCTATGGCTATCGCCGCGAGGCGCTGCTGCGCTTCACCGCCGCCCAGCCCTCGCCCTTGGAGCTGCGCGAGCGACTTGAGCAGCTCAGGGCGCTGGAACTTGGCATGTCCATCTGGGCGGCGGTCATCGACGAAGCGCCGATCTCAGTCGATAACCCCGCCGATCTCGAACGGGCCCGCGCCCACGCAAGGAAGACTTCATGACCAAGGGACGGATCGCCTTCCAGGGCGAGCTCGGCGCCAATAGCCATGAGGCTTGCGTCGCGGCCTTTCCAGACATGGAGCCGGTGCCCCACGCGGCCTTCGAGGAGGCGTTCGACGCGGTGAAGGCGGGCGACTGCCAGCTCGGCATGATTCCTGTTGAAAACTCCATCGCCGGCCGGGTCGCGGACGTTCACCACCTGCTGCCGTCGTCGGGGCTGAAGATCATCGGCGAGCGGTTCAAGCCGATTCACTTTCAGTTGATGGTCAATCCGGGCGTGAAGTTGGAGGACGTGAAGACCGTCGCCTCCATGCCCATCGCGCTGGGGCAATGCCGCAAGTCGCTGCGCCGCATGGGACTGAAGACCGAGCCGGTGGGCGACACCGCCTTGGCCGCGAAGCTGTTGTCGGAAAATCCCGACCCGACGCGGGGCGCGGTTTCGCCGGCCCTGGCCGCCGAGCTGTACGGCCTGGAGATCGTGGCGCGCGACATCGAGGACGAGCACAACAACACCACGCGCTTCCTGGTGATGACGGCCGACAAGGAGCCGCCGCCGCCGCCGTTCACCAGCCCGTGCGTGACCAGCTTCATCTTCCGGGTCCGCAACCTGCCGGCCGCCCTTTATAAGGCGCTGGGGGGCTTTGCGACCAACGGCGTGAACATGACCAAGCTGGAAAGCTACATGGAGAACGGCGCCTTCACGGCGACCTTCTTCTACGCCGAGGTCGACGGCCGTCCGGAAGACCGGGACCTGGCGCTGGCGCTGGAGGAGCTGCGGTTCTTCTCCGAACGGTTCGAGATTCTCGGCGTCTATCCGGCCGATCCCTTCAGGTCGCGTGGCTGAGATGAAGAATATCGAGATCGACGTCGCGGCCTGCCGCAATCCCAAGGAATTCGGCCGGGTGCTGCAGGAGGCGATCATGGCCCTGCCGGGGCACGGCTCCAGCATCGAATCGTTTGTCGATTCGATGGTTTTCGGGACCATGAGCGAGCTTTCGCCGCCCTATATGATCACCGTGACCGGCGCGCAGAACCCCGAGGTGCGAGCCTTCGCCGAGCGGCTGTCCAATGCGATCGGCCAGGCCAGGCTGGAGCGCCGCACGCGCCGGGGGGATGATTCCGAGGTCGTGCTGAAGGTGGTTTGAGCGGCCGTAAGTAGAGAGCCGCTGCGCGGCCCCCTCACCTAACCTCTCCCGAGGGAGAGGAATGGTTGGCTGCTAGTCTTCGCTTTCGGCCCAGGCTTTCAGGAGCTGGTGGGCGATGGCCATGGCGCCGGGGGCGAAGGTCCCCTCGATCTTGCCGGCCAGCAGATCGCGGGCCTCAGGCTTGGTGAACCAGCGGACTTCCGACAGCTCGGTCTGGTCGGGGGTCGCCTCATCGGTGGCGACCTGGGCGATCAGGCCGATCATCAGGGATGACGGATAGGGCCAGGGCTGGGTCGAATGGTAGGCCACTGACACAGTCTTGAGGCCGGCCTCTTCCTCGAGTTCGCGGGCGCAGGCCTCTTCGATGGTCTCGCCGGGCTCCAGGAAGCCGGCCAGGGCTGAGAACATGCCGGGCGGCCAGATTTCCTGACGGCCGAGCATGCAGCGATCCTCGTGGACGGCCAGCATGATCACCACCGGATCGGTTCGGGGGAAATGCTCGGCCTTGCAGGACGGGCAGGACCGCTTCCAGCCACCGTCGATGACGTCGGTGTGTTCGCCGCAGGACGAGCAGTGGCGGTGGCGGCGGCGCCATTCGAACATCTGCTTGGACGTCGCCATGATCGCCGCGTCGGTCGCCGGCAGGCGCAGGGCCATGGCGCGCAGGTCCTCGAATCGCCCAAGGCCAGCCAAAGGCCCGTCGGCCGGATCGACGCCGCCCTCCAGATCGACCGCGAAGACCGCGGTTTCTTGCCACAGGCCCAGGAACAGCAGCCGTTCGGGGCCGCCGGCCAGTTCGTCGGCCATTCGCGACGGCAGGTAGGCGATCTGCACCCCGCCATCCTTGTTGTTCTCGACGAAAGGCTTCCCGTTCCACACGGCGACGGCCAGCGAATCAGGCGCAGCAAGCTTTTCGGCCAGCCAAGAGGCGTCGCCGCGTCTTTCGCTGGCGCGGTTCAAAGGGTTGCCGGCGAAGGTGTTCTGGAAGGCGGAAAGAGGCATGAGCGGTGTTGTAGCTCTGCTGCCGCTTGCGCGCGAGCCTCAAGGCCGCGATATAGGGGGCGGAGATCGGGCGATGGGCGGACGCCTCGCCAACTCGGTCAGGTCCGGAAGGAAGCAGCCGCAACGAGTTTCGCTCCGGGTCGTTGCCTGGTCTCCACCCAGAACCCCCTAGGGTTCCAGCCTCAATCCTCGGGCGCCAATGGCTGACGAAGAAGAACCCGAGACCCTCGAGCGCGATCCCAATACGAGCGACATGTTCGGTGCGCCCCTAGCTGCGCCTGCCGCCGCGCCCGCCGAACAGTCAGCCGCCTACACCGTCATCGCGCGGAAATATCGCCCGCGGACGTTCGATGACCTGTTCGGCCAGGAGGCGATGGTGCGCACGCTGCGCAACGCCTTCGCCAGCGGCCGGATCGCCCACGCCTTCATGCTCACCGGGGTTCGCGGGGTCGGCAAGACCACGACCGCGCGCCTGCTGGCCCGGGCGCTGAACTACGAAACCGACGCCATTCACGAGCCGACCCTCGATCTGAACGAGGAAGGCCGCCATTGCCGCTCGATCATCGAGGGCCGGCACATGGACGTGCTGGAGCTCGACGCCGCGAGCCGCACCGGCGTGGCCGACATGCGCGAGCTGCTCGACGGGGTGCGCTATGCGCCGGTCGAGGCGCGCTACAAGGTCTACATCATCGATGAAGTGCACATGCTGTCGACGGGGGCGTTCAACGCGCTCCTGAAGACCCTCGAAGAGCCGCCGCCCCACGCCAAGTTCATCTTCGCCACCACCGAGATCCGCAAGGTCCCGGTGACGATCTTGTCGCGCTGTCAGCGCTTCGACCTGCGCCGGGTCGAGCCGGACGTGATCGTCAAGAACCTGGAGATGATCGCCGGCAAGGAAGGCGCGCAGGTCGAAGACGAGGGCATGCTGCTGATCGCCCGGGCCGCCGAAGGCTCGGTGCGCGACGCTCAGTCGATGCTGGACCAGGCGATCGTCCAGGCCGAGGCCGGCCAGATGGTCACCGCCGGCTCGATCCGCGACATGTTGGGCCTGGCAGACCGAGCCCAGACCATCAGCCTGTTCGAGCAGATCATGCGCGGGGAGGGCGGTCCGGCGATCTCGACCTTCCGCACGCTGTACAATTTCGGGGCCGAGCCCGGTCAGGTCATGCTCGACCTGCTGGACCACACCCATGGGGCCTCGGTCGCCAAGGCCATCGGCCCGCAAGCCCTGACCCTGCCGAAAGAACAGGCCGCGCGCCTGGCGGCGGTAGGGGCGGCGGTTTCGGCCGGCAACCTGTCGCGGATATGGCAGATGCTGCTGAAGGCCCACGAGGAGGTCCGTCGCGCGCCCGACGCCGCGGCCGCCTGCGACATGGCGCTGATCCGGCTGGCTTACGCCGCCGATCTGCCCGGTCCGGAGGAGGCGCTGCGCCGTCTGCAGTCGGGCGAGCCGCTGACCGGCGGCCCGCCTTCGGGCGGCGGTGGTGGCGGCGGCGGAGTATCGGCTTCGATGGGCGGCGGCGGGGTCACGGCCCAGGCGCGGACCATGCCGCAACCGGCGGTCAGCGACGCGGCCCCAGTGCTGAAGTCCTTCGCCGACGTCATCGCCCTGATGGACAGGAAGCGCGAGATCGCGCTGCGGCTGGACGTGGAGCGCTATGTGCGCCCGATCAGCTTCCGGCCGGGCGTGCTGGAATACGAACCCGCGCCCGGCGCGCCGAACAACCTGGCCCAACGCCTGGTGGCGCGGCTCAAGGAGTGGACCGGCCAGCCCTGGCTGGTCGCGGCCCAGGGCGGCGGCGGGGCGGAGAGCGCCTGGGAGCGCCAGAAGCGCGAAGAGCGCGAGGTCCGCGCCGAGATCGAGGTCGACCCCTTTGTGCTGTCGGTGATGGCCGCCTTCCCGGGCGCCGAGATCATCAGCGTGCGCAACCTGCCCCAACCCGAGGCGTCGCCGATGACCGACGCGCCCGACGAAGACGAAGACGACGAGTGAGGCTGTCATGAAAGATCTCGGTTCCATCATGAAGCAGGCTCAGGCCATGCAGCAGAAGCTGGCCGACGCCCAGGCGCGCATCGCCGAGATCGTGGTCGAGGGCACGTCCGGCGGCGGGATGGTCAAGGTCACCCTGCGCGGCACGGGCGAGCTGTCGGGCGTGGAGCTCGATGAGAGCCTGCTGGCCCCCGGCGAGGGCGAGGTGATCTCCGACCTGATCGTGGCGGCCCACGCCGACGCCAAGCGCAAGCTCGACGCCCAGCAGGCCGATCTAATGCGCGAGGCCGCCGGCCCGCTGGCCGGAATGAACCTTCCGGGCATGCCGAAGTTCTAACAGCGCCGGGCGGGCGTCCGCCTACTGGCCTGACAACGAGGAATGCGCGCGATGAGAACGGCGGTTGTGACCCTGACCAGCGTCCTGGTGCTCGGCTTGGCGGCCTGCAACGGGCCAGCGCAACCGGCCAAGGAGCCAGCGTCAGAAGCGCCGCCCGCGCCTGCGGCCGCTGCGCCCGCCCAGGTCGCTGTCACCCTGCCGGCGGTGGACACAACTGCGGTGCAGGCGCGGCTGACGCCGGACAACACCCTCGAGGTCCTCAATTTTGACGCGGTCGGCACGACGACCGCGTCCGGCGAGATCAAGGGCTACAAGGCCCCGGTCTACGCCGTGCCGGTGGCGGCTGGGCAGACCCTGGTCGTGGCTTTCAAATCCGCGAACACCAGCCTCTACATGAACGTCACCGACGCTGCCGACACCAGCGGGGCCGCCGTCCATCGCGGCGAGGTTGATGGTCCGAACGCCTCGCTGACGGCCGCCAAGGACACCGTCTATCTGCTCCAACCCTACATGGTGCGGGCGGCCGCGCGGCGCGGTGAAAGCGGGCCCTTCGAGATTACCGTCACCCGCAAGTAGGCGTCGGGTGGTTTCAGTCCGTCGTGAACCGCCGGCTCATCACCACGACGTCTTCAGTCGAATAGCCTAGTCGGTCGTAGAAGCCCCGGGCGGCGACATTGTCGCCGCGAACCATCAGTTCGACCTTGGGCACGCCCCGCTCGCGAAGAAAGGCTTCCGCCGCGGCCATGATGGCTCGACCATGGCCCTGCCGCTGCACGCCGGGCGCGGCGGCGACATAGTAGACCCAGCCGCGATGGCCGTCGGACCCCGCCATGGCTGTCGCGACAACCCGCCCGTCCTCGCGTCCCACCAGCACGGTCGAGCTGGGCGTTTCTCGCGCCAGGGCGATGTCGGCGCGCGGATCGTTCCAGGGCGGGTGAGGCCGCAAGCCTGCCATAGCGCGACGACCTGCTCCATGTCGTCGTCGATGATCGGGGCGATCTGCGCTCCGGAAGTCGATGGCGGAGCCTCTTGTTCTCTCACGGTGTCATCTCCATCCTCGCGTCTGTCGCCTGCGTCGCTACATATGCACCAACGATCGGGACGCTGCTTCGGCGTTTCCGCGACGACCCTGACGGAGATCACTTGGCAGCTTCCGCCGGACCTGAAATCGAGCGGCTGATCGCGCTGCTGTCGAAGCTGCCGGGGCTTGGGCCCCGCTCGGCGCGGCGCGCCACCTTGGCGCTGCTGAAGCGCCGGGACCAGCTGCTGCTGCCGCTCGCCGAGGCGCTGTCGACCGCCGCCCAGCGGGTGAAGACCTGCAGCCTCTGCGGCTCGCTCGACACACAGGATCCCTGCGCGATCTGCGCCGATTCGCATCGCGACGGTTCGCTGATCTGCGTGGTCGAGGAGGTCGGCGCGCTCTGGGCCATGGAGCGGGCGGTGGCGTTTCGCGGCCGCTATCACGTGCTGGGCGGCCTGCTCTCGGCGCTGGACGGCGTCGGGCCCGAGGCCCTGCGAATCGGGCCGTTGGTGGAGCGGGCGTCGGACGGCGGCGTGCGCGAGGTGATCCTCGCCCTGCCGGCCACGGTCGATGGCCAGACCACGGCGCACTATCTGGCCGAGCGGCTCTCCAACGCCGACGTCTCGGTGACCATGCTGGCGCGCGGCGTGCCGGTGGGCGGCGAACTGGACTGGCTGGATGACGGCACCATCAACCAGGCCATGCGGGCGCGCCGGCCCGCCTAGGGCGCGCTCTCCTTCCTCCGGATCTATGGGGCTTGATAATTCATAACTCATTGGTTATTGGTTTGATCAATAGCCAGCGAGTTATGCGTCCCAATGCCGAACGCTCACGACGAAATCTTCAGAACGCTCGCCGACCCCACTCGGCGCGCCCTCTTCGAGCGGCTGTGCCGCGAGGGAGAGCAGACGGTCGGGGCCCTGACGTCTCAGGCCGGGGTGTCGCAGCCGGCGGTCTCCAAGCACCTTGGCGTACTGAAGCAGGCCGGACTGGTGCGCGACCGCCACGAAGGGCGCCAGACGCACTATAGCGCCCAACTCGGCGCCTTGGCCCCGCTGGTCGACTGGACGAGCCGGATGACCGGGTTCTGGGAGACCCGGTTCGACGATCTCGAAGATCTGCTCAAGAGGATGGACCAATGAGCCAAGCCGCGACTGAAACGCGTTCCGTCGTCGTCGAGCGGGAGATTCCGTTCCCCGCCGAAAAGATCTGGCGCGCGCTTACCCAACCTCACCTGATCGAGGCGTGGTTGATGAAGAACGACTTCAAGCCGGAGGTAGGCCACCGCTTCAGCCTTACCGGCGAGTGGGGCGGGGTTCTGGGCTGCGAGGTGCTGGCCATCGAGCCAAACAAGACCTTGTCCTACACCTGGAACTTCGACCACGAGGACGCCGCCTACGCTTTGCAGAGCGTGGTGACCTTCACGCTCACCCCGACCGCTTCCGGCACCCTGCTGCGCATGGAGCAGGCGGGCTTCCGACCCGATCAAAAGCAGGCCTTTGGCGGTGCCCAGGCCGGTTGGAAGGGCTTCTTCACCGCCCTGGAGGAGCTCTTGGCGCGAGAGGGCTGAGGCCCTCGCCAAGCCGGTCTTCCGGTTCGCATCGGTCCGGCCGCACAGGAGATGCAAATGGGCAGGAACATACGCAAGGCGCCAGGGACGCCGCCTGAGGTCGCCGCGGCGCCGAAACTGCTGTCCGGCGGCAATCCCCAGATCGCGAAGGGTTACGGGGACGCGCCCGTGCAGGCCTATATCGCGGCCATGCCGGGGTGGAAGAGCGACGTCGGTCGCCGCCTGGACGCGTTGATCGAGGCCGCTGTCCCCGGCGTGGCCAAGGCGGTGAAGTGGAACTCGCCGCTGTACGGCGTCGACGGGCAGGGCTGGTTCCTTGGGGTCCATGTCTTCGCGAAGTACATCAAGCTGGCGTTCTTCCGCGGCGCGGCGCTGAACCCCGTCCCGCCGGGCGAGTCCAAGCAGAAGGATGTGCGTTACTTTCACATCCACGAGACCGACCAGATCGACGAAGCCCAACTCGCCGATTGGGTGAAGCAGGCCAGCCAGTTGCCCGGCGAACGAATGTGACCGATCCGAGGAAGGCGACATGACAAAGATGACGAGCCCGCCTGCGGGCGCAGACGCCGGAGACGCTTCCGCACTGATCGACGCGCGGATCAAGGAGCTCGGAGACTGGCGCGGCGAGACGCTGGCGCGAGTCCGGGCGCTGATCCGGCAGGCCGATCCCGACGTGGTCGAGACCTGGAAGTGGCGAGGGGTTCCGGTATGGGAGCACGCCGGGATGATCTGCACGGGCGAGACCTACAAGAGCGCCGTGAAGCTGACCTTCGCCAAGGGCGCCTCGCTGGACGACCCGTCCGGCCTCTTCAATTCCAGTCTCGAAGGCTCCACCAGGCGGGCCATCGACATCCATGAGGGCGAGGCGATCGACGAAGCGGCGCTGAAAGGGCTGATCACCGCCGCCGTGGCGCTGAACACGTCCCGCAAGAAGGCCTAACGCAGGCCTGACCAGTCGGCGGCGGCGAGGACGCGAGTGAGGGCCTCGAGGTCGGCCTGCAGCTTTGCGAAGCCCTCGGTGGGCTCCAAGGACGCCTCGTCTAGGTAAAGCGCGCGGTTGATCTCGATTTGCAGGGCGTGAGTGCGCCGCATCGGGCGACCGTAGTGTTCGGTGGTGTAGCCGCCGGCATAGGGCGCGTTGCGCGCCACGCGGTAGCCCATGGCTTCCAGTTCCCGCTCGACGCGCTGGGTCACCAGGCTGGCGCAGGAGGCGCCGAATCGGTCGCCCAGCACCATGTCGCACGGGCCATCACGCCCGCCGGTGCGCGCGGCGGCCGCCGGCATGGAGTGCCAGTCGATGAGGATGGCGTAGCCATGAGCGGAGTGGGCCTCGCCCAGCAGGCGCGCCAGGGCGGCGTGATAGGGGGTGTGGGTTCCCTCGATCCGGCCGCGCGCCTCGGCGAAGGTCAGCTTTCGAGCATAGATCTCCTGGCCCTCGGAGACCACGCGAGCGATGGCCCCCAGGCCGGCGGCCACGCGGGCGGTGCGGGCGCGCGCGAAATCGGGCAGCTCGTCGGCGAACATGCCCTGGTCGAGTTCAAAGGCCTCGCGGTTCAGGTCGATATAGGCCCGCGCCAGATTGGCCGAAATCATCGCCGCGCCGAGCGAGGGCGAGGCTCCGATCAGCTCGTCGACATAGGCGTCCTCGGAACGGCGGATGGCGTGGGCGTCCAGCGCCGCGGCGGCCATCATATCCTCGGGATAGGAACGGCCCGAGTGCGGCGAAGCGAACACCAGGGCGGTGGGCGCGGCGGTTCCGGCCTCGGCGGCGCGTCGCACCTCGAAGGGCGGGACCTTCGGCGCGGCGGCATCTGCGGCGATGGGTTCCCAGGCGTTCATCGCGGCCATATGACGATGCGTCTCCCCCCGGGTCAAACGGATCGCGACGCCTGCGCGGTTCACCGTGGATTTACATCTGCCAGGCTAGAGTCCCGCTTTACGATTGACGCCTTGCGGAGCGCCCATGCCCCGAATTCTCCTCGCCGAAGATGACGACTCTCTGCGCGGCTTCCTGAGCCGCGCCCTGCAGCGCGCCGGCTATGAGGTGACCTCCTGCGCCGACGGCGAAGAGGCGGTCGCGGTTCTGGACCAGGAATGGGACCTGCTGCTGACCGATATCGTCATGCCGGGCATGGACGGTATCGAGGTCGCGCGCCTGGCCGCCGCGCGTCATCCGGGCCTGCGCATCATGTTCATCACCGGCTTCGCCGCCGTGGCGCTGGCGGCCGGCGAGGCGGCGCCTCCCGGCGCCAAGGTGCTCTCCAAGCCGATTCACCTGCGGGAAATCGTCACCGAGGTTGAGCGGATGATGGCTGCGGCCTAGCCGCACCGAAACATTCACAGGCGAGGCGTCACATTTTGTTTTGCGACGCTTGCGCGAGGGAGCCCTCGCCGTTATACCGCCGCCTCCCGTCCCCGAAAGGGGGCCCGACTGGTTCGGACGTGTAGCTCAGCGGGAGAGCACCTCGTTGACATCGAGGGGGTCACAGGTTCAATCCCTGTCACGTCCACCATTCCTTTTCTTCCCAGAATTTGAGCGTCCCCAGCGTTGGGCTGCTGCCCGTATAGCTCGTTGGCGTCTGGGCCTGACGTTCGCCCGCCGGTTACAGATCATCCGCAATGCGGGGCGATGGGAGAGCGGCGCCAATGCAGGCGTCCGGCGGCAGGGCGAGCTCGTAGAGTCGCCGTGCGGCGAGGACCGGGGCGGATGACGTCACGGGGCGGACGGAATGGAGTTCCCAGGCGAGCCACCCGTCTTCAAACTTCGCTGCGCACGAGGCCTCAAGATCTGCCTCTGTCCAGGGCCGAACGGCGCCGACGCGGACGATCGCGACCACACGTCCATTTGGGTCTTCGTCCCCGTCGCGCAGTAAGAGCTGCGCGTTTTCCACGATCATGAGGTCCTGGTCGGGAGCGAGGTCGGGGCGCCAGCGGCGCACCTCGATCGTTTTGTCGCCTCGGGCGATTTTCTCCCCGGCCGGCCTGACGATGGATAGCGCGAGCAACAGATCCCCCTGGCCGGCGAGTTTTCAACCTAACCATCAACTGAGGGCTCTCAAGCGCACTTTGCGTCGTTGAGCGCATTCGTTGGCAGCCGTTGGGACCTGCCGTTCTCAATCTTCGCGAGACTTGGCGTTGCGCGGGTCGGGTTGGGCCAGCAAGGTTGGTGCATGAATGCGCTGCTGGACCAATGGAGCCGTGACGCCGCGGCGCCGTTCGAAGGGTGGGACTTCTCCTATCTGAACGGTCGAATGATAGAGGGCGAGCCGCTTTGGTCCTATACCGACCTGGCGAAGGCTGCGATCAGCGGCGCTCAAGACATTCTGGATGTGGCGACCGGCGGGGGCGAGGTCTTTGCCTCCCTGGCGCCGTTCCCCGGGCGAGCGCGGGCTGTCGAGGGGTACGTGCCCAACCTTGCGGTGGCCAGGCGCCGGTTGGCGCCGCTGGGGGTTGAGGTCTTCCAGGGCAATACGCGGTCGGGGATGCCGTTCGAGGCCGGCGCGTTCGACCTGGTGCTGAGCCGTCACGGAGGCTTCCGAGCCGCCGAGATGCACCGGATCCTGCAACCCGGCGGGGTGTTCCTGACCCAGCAGGTCGGCGGCGACAATCTGGCCGATCTGGTCGCGGTGTTTGGCGGGCGGCTGGCCTATCCCGACAACACCCTGGATCGCGTAAGCGAGGACCTCGTGGCGCTTGGCTGTGAGATCCAGCTTAGCGAGGTGTGGCGGGGCCCTGTCACGTTCCTGGATGTCGGGGCGCTGGTCTATTTCCTGACGGCTATTCCTTGGGTGATTGAAGGCTTCGAGGTCGAGCGTTGCCGAGGGGTGCTGGAAGCTCTGCACCGTGAGCTGCAGGCGGGGAGGCCGTTGCAGTTCACCTATTCGCGTTTCCTGATCCAGGCGGTGAAGGCCTGACGCACGCGGCCCCCGGGGCCACGAAAAAGCCCGCCGACTCCTAGAGGCGGCGGGCCTGTATCTGCCGTCGGAGCGCGCCTTAGGCGGCGAGCGCGAGGGTCTTGCGCTGGCGGCTGGTGCGGATCGCGGATCCGGCGACGCCGAAGCCGACGATCATCAGCGCCCAGGCGCCGGGTTCCGGCACCGCCGAGGAGGTGGTCATCCAGAAGCGGTCCTGGGTGGAATCCACCGACGAGGCGGCGTGATAGAGCTTCACCCCGTTCTTGGCGGTCCAGGCGCCGGAATTGATCTGGTCGGCCCAGTTGATGATGTAGCCGGTCGCGGCGGCGTCGCCCTTGCCGTCGTTCACGATGCCGAAGACGGTGGAGGGGTCGGTCGGCGCGATCAGCGCATTGTTGTTCTCGACGATCACCCAGGTGAGGGTCTGCAGCGCGACCGAATACTGGCCGATGGCGGCCCATTCACCAGCCAAGGCGACGTTCTGGGTCAGGGAGCCATTGTTGGCCGCGAGGTAGGTGTTCACGGCGTCGTTCAGCAGCGGGAAGGCGTTGGAATACAGCGCCGTGAGCTGGGCGTCGCGGACGTCGCCAAACGAGGTCAGGCCTTCGGTCACCGAGTAGGACGGGGCGACGGCGTCATGGTCGAACAGTTCGGCGCAGAGTTGGAAGACCGAGCCTTCGCCCTTGATCTCCCAGAACGACCCGGCGAACGAGCCGGTGGTGCTGGGCTTGTCGCCGAAGCGGTAGTGGACGTTAACGCCCAGGTTTTGACCCTCGGAAATGTCCGAGCCGAGAACAGTTGATGCAAAGGCGGGCGCCGCGGCGCTGGCCAAGACGATCGCACATGCAATCGTGCCAAATAGTTTCATAGCGATTTTCCCCACGGGACGGTTTTAGTGTCGATACGCGCGGCGACGATACTTTCCGTCAGGTGGTCGGGTCCGCCATCCAAGAATCTAAACTGTACTTATAGTCTTCGGTGGTCATGGTTTCGTAGATGGCGAAAATATCATGCCTTGACGTCTAATCGGGACTGTCGACAATTGAGTCAATTGCCTCGGACAATTGTTTACAATCGGCGGTATGTTTTCGAACGCTCGCCGATCACCTGGCGGGCGCGGTGTTTCGGGCCCTGGCCGGCGTTTTTTCGCCCCCTCGACTCCGCCCCAGCGATGATCCGCCGGACCTGCGGCGTCGCCCTGCGCCAGGCGTGCGCCGAGGTGTCATTTTCATCGGGAAAGTCAAAAACACGTTACGCGTAACGGTGTTGCGATTTGAACGCAGTTCGAATGGATTGTTGCGGACTTGCAAGATTGACCTAGCGTCCACCGTCCAAACGAGCGTTTCATCCTCTCACCCACGGACGACCATCGCGTCAGATCGATAACGGCGTCCGGCGAGGGGGAGGAAGAAATGTTGAAGAGTAGGTATTTCTACAGCGGCTCCATCATGGCCGTCGCTATGGTCATGAGCGGTCAGGCGATCGCCCAAGAGTCCACCGTCGAAGAGGTGGTCGTCACCGGGTCGTTCATCCGGGGCACGCCTGAAGACGCAGCCCTGCCGGTCGATGTCATCGGCTCTGAAGAGCTTTCGAAGCGCGGTTCGCCCACCACCATCGACCTCATCAAGTCGCTGCCGATCAGCGGCCCGGTCCTGGGTGACTCCAACCAGTTCTCGACCACGGCCCAGGGCCAGGTCGGCGCCGGTACGATCAATCTGCGCGGTCTGGGAAGCCTGCGGACCCTGGTGCTGCTGAACGGCCGCCGCACCACCGCCTCGCCTGGCGCGGGCAGCGGCGGCGTCGACACCAACCTGATGCCTGCGGCCGCCATCGGCCGCGTCGAGGTGCTGAAGGACGGCGCGGCGGCGACCTATGGTTCGGACGCCATCGCCGGCGTGGTCAACTTCATCACCCGCAAGAACTTTGAGGGCCTGGACGTCGCGGCGGACTACCGGTTCGTCGACGGCTCGGACGGCGACTACAGCGCCAGCGCGGTCTACGGCTGGGTCGGCGAGAACGGCAACATCCTGCTGAGCGCCGGCTATCAGCACCGCTCGGAGCTACGCTCGACCGAGCGCGACTGGGCCAACCAGCCTTACCTGACGAACCCGTCCGGCTATTCGGTGCTGGGTCAGCCGCCGTCGTTCCTGCCGCGCAACGGGGCAACCCCCACGGCGGGCGTCCAGCGCGACGCCAACTGCTCGGCCGTCGGCGGTTTCGCCGGGCTCAGCGGGACGACCCCGGCCTGCTACTTCACCTATGTGCCCTTCGACAACCTGATCGAGGACGAGGATCGGTTCCAGATCTACGCCGAAGCCAATATGGAGTTCGCCGATAATCTGCGGCTCCATGTCGAGGGCCTCTACGCCAAGACTGACATCCCGAACATCCGGTTCTCGCCGTCCTATCCGCCGACCTCGGGTCCGAACGGTCCGGGCAGCGTCGGCGTCTTCACCGCGCCGGTCACCAATCCGGGCGTGCTGACGGCCTTGCAGCAGGCGGGTCTGTCTCCCGGTGTGATCGGGGCGACCAACAACGTCTCGCTGACCCTGTTCCGGGCCCTGGGCGCGGGCGGCAACCCGGCCGAGGGATACGGCGGCCAGGTCGGCAGCCGTACCTATGACATCTACCGGGTGTCGGCCTCGCTGAGCGGCGAGATCGGCGGCATCGGCTGGGATACGGCGGTCACCTATTCGGACGCCACCAGCGATCAGACCACCACCGACATCCTGATCGACCGCCTGCAGCGCGCCCTCAACGGCTTTGGCGGCTTCAACTGCACCGGCACGACGCCAGGCCAGAACGGTTGCCAGTACTTCAACCCGTTCTCCAACGGCTATTCGGGCAACCCGGCGCTAGGCCTGACCAATCCGGGCTTCGTGTCGGCGAACGCCAACAGCCCCGAACTGGTCCGCTACCTGTTCGACGCCCAGAATACCCAGAACACCCAGAGTCTGCTGGTGGTCGATGCGGTGATCAACGGCAAGCTGCCCTGGACGCTCCCGGGCGGCGACATCGGTTGGGCCGCCGGCGCGCAATACCGCCGCAGCGAACTGCAGACCACCCTGGGCAGCGCGTTCCAGGATCGCCGGATCAATCCGTGCCCGGTGCCTGGCCAGCAGAACTGCGCCGTGCAGACCGGCCCGTATATCTTCCTGGGCCAAAGCACGCCGTCGCAGCTGGATGACTCGATCTACGCCCTGTTCGCCGAAGCCAGCCTGCCGATCACCGACAAGATCAATGCGCAGTTGGCGATCCGCTACGAGGACTACGGCGGAGAGACCGGATCGACGACCAACCCCAAGTTGGCCTTGAAGTGGCAAGTGTTCGAGAACTTCGCCCTGCGCGGTTCGGTGGGCACCACCTTCCGCGGCCCGACGCCCACGAACCGTTCCACCAACCAGGTCACCGGCCTGTCGGGGATCATCGCGGCGGGGAACAACTTCAAGTCCGTCGACTTCCCGGGCAACCCGTCGATCGGTCCGGAAAAGGCGTTCACCTACAACGTCGGCGCCATCTACGAGCAGAACGGCTTCCGGGCGATCATCGACTACTGGAACTTCAAGATCGAAGACCAGATCGTCAACGTCCCGGCCAACGTCATCGCCACCTCGGTGGCCGGCGTCGGCAACGGCACGCAGTTCGTCAACTGCGCCAACCCGCTGCGGGGCCTGATCACCTTCAACAACAACAACACCTGCACCCAGGGCGTGACGGTCGGCAACGACATCGCCCGCGTGCGGTCCGAGTTGACCAACGGCCCGGAGATCAAGGCGTCCGGCATCGACGTTTCGCTGGACTACCGCGCCAGCGACGTCTGGGGCGGAACGGCCTCGGTCGGCGTCGCCGCCAGCTACTACCTGCAGTACAAATTCGAGGAGTTCACCTTCAACGGCGTGCTGGTCAGCCCGGCCTATGAGGCGAAGGGCTTCACCAACTACGACCGTCTGCCGGGTACGATTTCCGACTGGCGCGCCAACGCCTACGCCGAGTTCAACAAGGGGATCCACAACATCCGCGCCGACATGACCTTCGTCGACGGCGCGATCGACAACCGGGCGCCGATCAGCATCCAGAACGCCACCGGCGTGCTGGTGCCGATCACCTTCGGCCAGAAGGTGGACGACTACTACTCGATGGATCTGACCTATCGGGTCGAGCTGCCGTGGGACACGACGCTTACCGCCTCGGTGTTCAACGTGTTCGACCGCGACCCATCGGCCGCCCGCCTCGAGCTGAGCTACGACCCCTTCATCGGGAACGTCTACGGCCGCAGCTACAAGCTGGGGATCCGCAAGCACTTCTGAGCCTCGCCGACATAGATCGGAGCAGCCGCCCGGCTAGAATCGGGCGGCCAACTCCCGGCCTCTAAGGGTCGGGAAGCGCCTTGAAGGCGCCGCAGGGTTTCCCTTGCGGCGCCTTTTTTCATGGGCGCGGCTTGGGCGCCACAGTGCCTTATTCCCCGCCGCGAAGGGCGCGAGAACGAGGTGATTTCATTTTCGAACGAGGGGCACGATCCGAACTGCGTTCGGTTGAGTAATTCGATTTAGAATTGCACTGAAACCAACAGCTTAGTTTTAGTTCTGACAATCCCGTTGAATTATCCTTGGGTCGGTACGGTGCATTCGTACATATTTGTCTGATACGTCAAAAATATATGCTTCGAGACCAAGTATTTCAAGATTGCAACCCAAGAAACATCGCTCTGGCCCTTCCGGCGAACTCCACGGATGATCGCCGTACTCGAACAAAGACAAGCGCCACATTTCAATCGTGACGCCGGTTCGAGGGGGAAAGGAAACACTTATGTTGAAGAGCAGTTATTTCTGCGGCGGGTCAATTTTGGCCGTCGCTCTGGCGTTCGGGGTGTCGGGTTTCGCCGCCGCCCAGGAGACAACGGTCGAAGAGGTGGTGATCACCGGCTCATTCATCGCCGGCACACCTGAAGACGCCGCACTACCCGTGGACGTGATCAGCTCCAAGGAGCTCGAGGCCCGCGGTTCGCCGACGATGGTCCAGTTCATCAAGACCATCCCTTCGTCCGGCGCGGTGATCGGCGAGAACAACCGTTTCGGCTCCGGCTCGGGCGCGGCGACGATTAACCTCCGTAACTTGAACTCGCCTTCGACCGGGTCGCGTACCCTGGTGCTGTTCAACGGCCGCCGGGTGCCTGTGTCCCCCCAAAGCCTGAACTCGGTGGACATCAACCTGCTGCCGACCGCGGCGATCGGCCGTGTCGAAGTTCTTAAGGACGGCGCGGCGGCGACCTATGGCTCGGACGCCATCGGCGGCGTGGTCAACTTCATCACCCGCACCGACCTCGACGGCTTCGAAGTGACTGGCCAATACCAGGCGATCTCCGGCTCCGACGGCGACTACGAAGGCAGCCTCGCCTGGGGCAAGAAGTGGGACAATGCCGACGCATTGGTCACCATCGGCTACCGCCATCGCTCGCCGCTGGCGATCCAGGAGCGCGATTGGGCGCTGCGCACCGGCGTCGACGGTTTCAAGGAAAACCCGCTGGGCGGGTGGGCCAGCACCGGCAACCCGGGCCAGTACAACTACGCCACCACCCCGCCGGTCCTGTCGCCGAACGGCGGCTTCGCTTCAGCCAGCTTCACGGGCGGTCTTCCGGATATCGGCTGCGCGGCCAATGGCGGCGCGCCCTACAATATCAGCACCGTGATCGGCCTGCGGTCGATCGTTCCTGACGCGAACTCCTGCCAGTTCCAATACACCGTGTTCGACAACCTCATCGAGGAGGAAGAGCACTTCCAGGCGTACGGCAAGTTCAACTTCGACATCACCGAGAAGCTCTCGGCCAATGTCGAAGTCCTGTACGCCATGCACGACACGCCCAACCAAAGCTGGGCGATCACGGGGCCGAACCAGTTCCCGACGCCGATTTCGGCCGGCGGCACATCACCGATCCCGGCTAACCCCCCGTCCGACCAGGGCCGCTTCTACATTCCAGGTAGCAACCCCGGTCTGCAGGCGCTGATCAGCCAGATCAGCAGCGCCAACTGCAACGGCTCGGTCCTGCCCTACGGCGTCGACGCGGCGTCCTGCGCCGTGGGCCTAGCCCAAGCACGTCAAGGCCTGGCCAGCGCCGCGGCGAACGGCGTGGCGGCCAGCCAGACGTCGTGGCGTCCGATCGGCTTCGCGGGCAATCCGTACACCGAGGATAAGCACGCCCACTACAGCTACAAGGTTGACACCTTCCGTGTCTCCGGCGGCTTCAAGGGTGAAATCGACAACGGCATCGGCTGGGACCTGGCGCTGACCTATCAGCAGCAGGACTACACGCGGGTCCAGGAAGACATCTCGGTCAACCGCCTGCAGCAGGGCCTCAGCGGCTTCGCCAGCCGGGCCGGCGCCGCCGACCAGTGCACCGCCGCCGAAACCGCAAACTTCACGACCAATGCGGGCAACGCGAACATCGGTTGCTTCTACTTCAACCCGTTCACCAACGGCATGGCCCAAAGCCTGTCGAACGTCCCTGCCAACCCGTTCTACGTCGGTAGCAGCACCATCCCAGGCTTCAATGAAGCGGTCGCCAATCGCGCCGCGGTCGTCGACTGGATGGACGAGCGGCTGGTGAACAAGACCTCGACCCGCATGTTCGTCGCCGACCTGGTGACCAACGGCGAACTGCCTATCGAGCTGGGCGGCGGCGCGATCCGCTGGGCGGCCGGCGGTCAGTATCGTTATGACCGCGTTTCGCAAAACCCTGACACGCTGCACGATGTGAACGCCACGCCTTGCGTGGACTCGCCCCCGTTCGGCGACGGCCAACCGTTCTGCCTGGTTCCGACCGGGCCGTTCCTGTTCAATGCCAACCTGGCGCAATACGACGTGTCGCGTGAGATCGGCTCGCTGTTCGCCGAAACCCTGCTGCCGATCACCGATGATCTCGAACTGACCCTCGCCGGCCGGTACGAGTATTCGGCCTCCACGGGCGAGACCTTCAACCCGAAGGCTTCGATCCGCTGGCAGGCGATGGACTGGCTGGCCGTGCGCGGTTCGGTCGGCACGACCTACCGGGCGCCTTCGGCGGTCATCACCCAGACCAACTTCACGCGCGGTCTGACCAACGCCAACGGCACGTGGCGCGCCAACGACCAGTACGGCAATCCGGACCTCGATCCGGAAACCGCGTTCACCTACAGCGTCGGGGCTATGGCCAAGATCGGCGCATTCCGCGCCACGGTGGACTACTGGAACTTCGACTTCGAGGACCAACTGGTTCTGGAATCGGCCACCGACATGCTCGCGGCCATGTTCCCGGGCGGCGCAGCGGCGAACTGCGGCAATCCGGCCTACGCGGCGCTGCAGCAGCGGTTCACCTTCACCACCGCCGGCTGTGGCCGGGCGAATGTGCAGTCCTATCGGACCCAGTACATCAACGGCGGCAAGGTTAAGACCTCGGGCGTCGACTTCCAGTTCAACCTGGATGTCGGTGAAGTGCTTGGCGGTCAGCTGACCACCGGCGTCGACGGCACCTATCTGCTGAACTACGACGAAGATCCCTACCAAATCGAAGGCATCGCCGCGCCGGCGGCCGGAACCCAGAAGCGAGCCGGCACTTACCGCGCCTCGATCTTCACGGGCTACAACAAGCTGCGCGCCAACGCCTTCCTCAACTGGTCGAGCGGCATCCACAACGTTCGCTGGCAGGTCCGCCACACCAGCTCCGTGACCCAGATCGAGACCAACTCCATCGGCCTCGCCCTGGCGACCAAGGGGACGACCAAGATCCCGGAATACTGGCAGCATGACCTGACCTATCGCGCCGAGCTGCCTTGGGACACGACGGCGACGCTCAGCATCCAAAACCTGTTCGACGAGGATCCGCCGTTCGCGATCGGCACCCAGTACAACTACGACCCCTCCAGCGCCAATCCGCTGGGCCGGGTCTACGCGGTCGCCCTGAAGAAGCGCTTCTAGGTTCCTGCAAGACTAAGACGTCGGAGCGCCGCCCTCGCGAGAGGGCGGCGTTTCTTATTTGCAGTACGTGAGCGATCGCAGGCGCTTGGCTGGGCGTCCGGCGCGGCTTTCATGCAACACTTCGCGGCTAAGCTTCCGCTAGGTGAGGCCTCAATCTCCTGACCATCGCCCCAAAAGCCCCGCACTCATGACCGTGCTTGGCGCGAGGCCGTTTGTAAGGCTTCCGGGTTGAAACCTAGGCTGAGCCTCGGTTTTTGAAGCCTCATGGCCATTAAATCCAATCCGAACAATGTTTTGTAAACGGTGATCACCATCACCTGCGGGCGTCATTGTTTCCCCAAACACCGATATGTTGCGCCTCTGAAAAGTATCTAGCCTCCGGCATATCGCTGTTGGATGATCCTTCAGCTCAGGAGTCGGAAAGCTCGCACGATCAGATGCGGGCGGCTCCCGAGGGGGAAGGAAACCAATGTTGAAGAGCAGATATTTCTGCGGCGGCTCGATTCTGGCTGTCGCCATGGCAATTAGCGCCACCAGCGCCGTCGCCCAGTCTAGCGGCGCATCCACGGTAGAAGAGGTCATCGTCACCGGCTCATTCATCGCCGGCACCCCTGAAGACGCCGCTCTGCCCGTGGACGTGATCAGTTCGAAGGAGCTTGAGGCCCGCGGTTCGCCGACCATGGTGCAGTTCATCAAGACCATTCCGTCGTCCGGCGCGGTGATTGGTGAAAACAACCGCTTCGGCTCCGGGTCGGGCGCGGCGACCGTGAACCTGCGCAGCCTGAACTCGGCGGTGACCGGCGCGCGCACGCTGGTGCTGTTCAATGGCCGGCGGGTGCCTGTGTCGCCTCAGGGTCTGAACTCTGTCGATATCAACCTGTTGCCGACCGCCGCGATCGGCCGGGTCGAGGTGCTGAAGGACGGGGCGGCCGCGACCTATGGGTCCGACGCTATTGGCGGCGTCGTCAACTTCATCACCCGCACGGACCTCGAGGGCTTC